>Ga0302347_1000067_pt1 | contig 217701 bp, 200 predicted proteins | sample PhyWR1_FD_202178 | JGI IMG/M metagenome (GOLD analysis project Ga0302347, IMG submission 202178) | Leaf surface microbial communities from wheat plants in UC Gill Tract Community Farm, Albany, California, United States - DLSL W.R1 (v2)... | ecosystem: Host-associated > Plants > Phyllosphere >... | reverse complement strand
AATCCAGTAACCGACCCCCATCAGTATTGCTGCGGCCGGCAATGTTGCCACAGGCACCATTAACGCGCGGCCAACGCGTTGTAAATAACCTAGAATACTCACTGTTGATTCCCCTCATGAGGCCCCATTTTATGGGTTGCTCAAACCATTTTTTTTATTATCTGGCAACATTTAGTTCATGCCGACGTTTAACATCACACGTAACAGTGTGAAAAAATTTAATTCGTATCGCAAATTAAATAGCTATAAATTGTGATAAATATCACCAAATATCGCTTCTCCACCTCCCTGGGTCTGGCTATACAGCAAAACTTATTTTATGATTAAAAAAATCGATACATTCAGACTTATGCACAATTCACCACGATACGGACTATCTTAAAGATAGACAGTTTCCGTCGTAATGACTCCTGTTTGCATACAACTTTAGAGGTAAATGATGAGACTTATTCCTTTAACAAACCCAGCTCAGGTCGGTAAATGGGCAGCCCGCCACATTGTTCAGCGCATTAATGCGTTTAATCCAACCGCCGATCGTCCTTTCGTGTTAGGTCTGCCTACCGGCAGTACTCCGTTAGAAGCCTATAAGGCCCTGGTAGCTATGCATAAAGCAGGCCAGGTTAGCTTTAAACACGTTGTGACTTTCAACATGGATGAATATGTCGGCTTACCGAAAGAACATCCCGAAAGCTATTACACCTTCATGCACCGCAACTTCTTCGATCACGTAGACATTCCGGCAGAAAACATTAACCTGCTGAACGGCTGTGCTGACGATGTCGATGCAGAATGCCGTCGCTATGAAGAAAAAATCCGCTCATACGGAAAAATTAATCTGTTTATGGGTGGCGTCGGCAACGATGGTCATATCGCCTTTAATGAACCAGCCTCTTCTCTGGCTTCTCGTACCCGTATTAAAACCCTGACCCATGACACCCGTGTGGCCAACTCTCGTTTCTTTGGTGGTGATGTTGACCAGGTGCCTAAATATGCTCTGACGGTCGGTGTCGGTACTCTGCTGGATGCAGAAGAAGTTATGATCCTGGCTTTGGGTGGTGTTAAAGCGCTGGCTCTTCAGGCTGCGGTGGAAGGTAATGTCAACCACATGTGGACTATCACTTGTCTGCAGCTGCACGCGAAAGCCATCATCGTCTGCGATGAGCCTTCGACCATGGAACTGAAAGTAAAAACGTTGAAATATTTCAACGAACTTGAAGCCGAAAACATTAAATCGCTGTAAGCATCTTAATTAACCGGGGCAACTTATGTATGCATTAACCCACGGCCGTGTTTATACCGGTCATGATATTCTGGATGGCCAGGCTGTTGTCATCGCTGAAGGTCTGATTAAAGAAATCTGTCCTGTTGACGCCTTGCCAGCAGGCATTGAAACACGTGATGTGGGCGGCGCTATTATTGCCCCTGGTTTTATTGACGTGCAGTTAAACGGCTGCGGTGGCGTTCAGTTCAATGATAATACTGAAAACGTTTCGCTCGCGACGCTCGAAACTATGCAGCACGCTAACGAGCGTTCTGGCTGCACCAGTTTCCTGCCAACTCTGATTACCTGTAGTGATGAGTTGATGATGCACGGTGTCCAAGTGATGCGTGAGTATCTGACTAAAAATCACAATCAGGCGCTGGGTCTGCATCTTGAAGGTCCATGGTTGAGCCTGGCAAAAAAAGGCACCCATAACCCAGCGTTTGTGCGTAAACCTACAGCACAGCTGGTGGATTTTTTATGCCAGAATGCCGATGTTATTACTAAAATCACCCTGGCACCGGAACAGGTTGAACCTGAAGTGATCCGCCGCCTGGTTGATGCGGGAATTATTGTCTCAGCAGGTCACTCCAGTGCGACCGCTAAAGAAGCCAAAATAGGTTTCCGCGCAGGTATCACCTTCGCCACTCACCTGTTTAATGCCATGCCGTATCTCACCGGGCGTGAACCAGGGCTGACTGGGGCTATTTTTGACGCAGCAGATGTTTACTGTGGCATTATCGCGGATGGCTTACATGTTGATTACGCTAATGTCCGTACAGCAAAACGCCTTAAAGGTGATAAATTATGCCTGGTCACTGATGCCACCGCTCCCGCAGGCGCACACATTGATCAGTTCATTTTTGCTGGCAAAACAATATACTACCGTGATGGCTTGTGTGTAGATGAAAATGGCACACTCAGCGGCTCTGCCCTGACCATGATTGAAGGGGTCTGCAACTTAGTTGAGCATGCAAGTATTGCTCTGGATGAAGCCTTACGTATGGCAACCCTTTATCCAGCCCGCGCCATAGGTGTGGAAAAACAGTTAGGGACTATCGAAACGGGCAAAGTTGCCAACCTGACTGTGTTTACCCACGATTATAAAATTACCAAGACTATCGTTAATGGTAACGAAGTCGTCACTGAGTAAAGCGAATGGTTACTGGCGGACAAGGGCAAATAGGCAATATTGATTTAGTAAAACAGTTAAATAGTGCGGCCGTTTATCGTCTGATCGATCAGCACGGCCCTATTTCACGTATTCAAATTGCCGAACAGAGTCAGCTCGCTCCCGCCAGTGTCACAAAAATAACCCGCCATTTGATCGAACGCGGGCTTATTAAAGAAGTGGATCAGCAGGCCTCCACCGGAGGCCGCCGTCCTATTTCTATCGTGACTGAAACACGAAACTTTCAAGCGATTGGCGTGCGGCTCGGCCGCTATGACGCCACGATTACGTTATTCAATCTTGGCGCAAAATCGCTGGCGGAAGAGCATTATGCTCTGCCTGAAAAAACTCAGGATACGCTGGAAGAAGCCCTGCTCAATGCCATCAATCAATTTATTGAAAATAACGCGCGCAAAATTCGCGAACTGATTGCTATCTCGGTGATTTTACCCGGTTTGGTTGATCCTGACGGCGGTGTCGTACGTTATATGCCCCATATCAGTGTTGATAAATGGCCTCTTTCTGAAGCGCTAGAAAATCGCTTTAATCTCACCTGCTTTGTCGGCCACGATATTCGCAGCCTGGCCCTCGCCGAGCATTATTTTGGCGCAACACAGGAGTGTGAAGATGCCATTCTGGTGCGTGTTCATCGCGGAACCGGAGCCGGTATCTTATCTAACGGTAAAATTTTCCTCGGTCGGAACGGTAATGTTGGCGAGATTGGGCATATACAAGTTGATCCGCTGGGTGAACGCTGCCACTGCGGTAACTTTGGCTGCCTGGAAACCATTGCCGCCAATGCTGCTATTGAGCAACGGGTACGCCACTTACTGAATCAAGGCTATAAAAGCCGTTTAACGCCAGATGACTGTAGTATCAACACTATCTGTAAAGCAGCCAATAAAGGAGATGTTCTGGCCTGTGAAGTCCTGGAATATGTCGGACGTCACCTTGGTAAAGCTATCTCCATTGCCATTAACCTGTTTAATCCGCAAAAAGTTGTCCTTGCAGGTGAAATTACCGTTGCTGAAAAAGTCATCCTTCCGGCTATTGAGCAGTGTATTAATGCTCAAGTATTGAACGCATTTCGTAAAGATTTACCGGTAGTGTGTTCCCAGCTTGACGACCGTTCAGCGATTGGCGCTTTTGCTTTGGTTAAACGTTCGATGTTAAATGGTATGCTATTAGTACGCCTGCTTGAGAACTAACCTTCCAACCGTGCCAGATATTTTACGCAAGTTACCCTCAATAATTCGCGTTGCTTGTCGGCGCTGAATTAATCCTGCCGATGAGCACAGATAAACGATACGATCGACAGGACTAATGAAAGCTTCCCCGGCAACACGAAGTATGGCGGGTATTACTGATTTCTTTGCTGCGAGCTTGAACTGATGACCACTATTAAAAATGTAATCTGTGATATCGATGGCGTCCTGATGCACGATAACGTCGCGGTACCTGGAGCCAAAGAGTTTCTGGCGCGTATCCTTGATAAAGGTATGCCGCTTATCATGCTGACCAACTACCCCTCTCAGACCGGGCAGGACTTAGCGAATCGCTTTGCCTCTGCCGGAATTGATATCCCGGACAGCATGTTTTATACCTCCGCTATGGCAACAGCAGACTTTTTGCGCCGCCAGGAAGGGAAAAAAGCCTATGTCGTCGGTGAGGGCGCCCTGATCCATGAACTGTATAAAGCCGGTTTTACCATTACCGATATCAATCCTGATTTCGTGATTGTCGGTGAAACGCGCTCATTTAACTGGGACATGATGTATAAAGCCGCCTATTTTGTTGCCAATGGCGCACGGTTTATTGCCACCAATCCTGATACCCATGGCCATGGTTTCTCCCCTGCCTGTGGCGCACTCTGTGCAGGTATCGAGAAAATTTCCGGCTGTGAGCCATTTTATGTCGGTAAGCCAAGTCCGTTAATTATCCGCGCTGCACTGAACAAGATTCAGGCTCATTCTGAAGAGACGATAATTATCGGTGATAATTTGCGTACCGATATCCTGGCCGGTTTTCAGGCTGGTCTGGAAACTATTCTGGTTCTCTCTGGCGTTTCGACGCTGGCCGATATCGACGCGGTACCCTTCCGCCCAACCTGGATTTACCCTTCAGTCGCAGATATCGACCTTATCTGATGATTCAAACGCCGGAACACTGTCCCGGCGTTTTATCAATAGCGAATATTTCCACGCTATTCACTACCGTTAACGCGTCCCCGTCCTCATAAAATTGCCGAATCGTTAATTTTTATGCCCCAAATGTGGTTTTTTTTCATCGATCCGCAATCGCTTTAAAACATTTATCAATCCAGAGCGAAAAATCTTGCATTTATCTCATCAATTGAGCATTTTTATTGATAAATGACGTAGCGAAATGGCTAAACAGTTAAATAATTATCAAATTAGCCTCATTAACTTATACCCTAAATAATTCGAGTTGCTTGTAGGCGCAAAGTGAAGACAGTCGATGAGCATAGACACACTATGTGATTTGGCTGTCTGAACGCCAGCAACGACCAAGCAACTTGAAGTATGACGGGTATATTGCTTAGAACAGTGTTATGGAGAAGTGTTATGTGTTCAATTTTTGGCGTGCTGGATATCAAAACCGATAGCGTTGAGTTACGTAAAAAAGCCCTGGAACTATCACGTCTGATGCGCCATCGCGGCCCGGACTGGTCCGGTGTTTATGACAGTGAAAACGCTATTCTGGTGCATGAGCGCTTGTCCATTGTCGATATCAATGCCGGCGCCCAGCCGTTATACAACCCTGCTAAAACCCATGTGCTGGCAGTGAACGGTGAAATCTATAACCACCAGCAGTTGCGCGCCGAATACAGCGATCGCTATACATTCCAGACAGGTTCTGACTGTGAAGTTATTCTGGCGCTCTATCAGGAAAAAGGCACCGCGTTCCTCGATGACCTGCAAGGTATGTTTGCCTTTATCCTGTATGACAGTGAAAAAAACACCTATCTGATTGGTCGTGACCACATCGGTATTATCCCTCTGTATATGGGTCATGATGAACACGGTAACTTCTACGTGGCATCAGAGATGAAAGCCCTGGTTCCGGTCTGTCGTTCTATCGAAGAGTTTCCAGCAGGAAGTTACCTGTCGAGCGAAGACGGTGAAATCCGTTCTTACTACCAGCGTGACTGGTTCAGCTATGACGCAGTAAAAGATAACGTCACTGACAAAGAACAACTGCGCCAGTCATTAGAAGACGCGGTAAAAAGCCACCTGATGTCTGATGTGCCATACGGTGTATTGCTTTCTGGTGGTCTGGACTCCTCGGTTATCTCTGCCATTACTAAAAAATATGCGGCACGTCGCGTGGAAGATGGTGAGCGTAGTGAAGCCTGGTGGCCTCAGCTGCACTCCTTCGCCGTCGGTCTGGTGGGTTCACCTGATCTTAAAGCCGCCCAGGAAGTCGCTAATCACTTAGGCACTGTGCACCATGAAATCCATTTCACGGTTCAGGAAGGTCTGGATGCGATTCGTGATGTGATTTATCACATTGAAACCTACGATGTGACCACCATTCGCGCCTCTACTCCGATGTACTTGATGTCTCGCAAAATAAAAGCGATGGGTATCAAGATGGTGCTTTCCGGTGAAGGTTCTGATGAAGTCTTTGGCGGGTACCTTTACTTCCATAAAGCGCCTGATGCTAAAGAGCTGCATGAAGAGACAGTGCGTAAGTTACAGGCACTGCATATGTTCGACTGCGCACGTGCCAACAAAGCGATGTCAGCCTGGGGCGTGGAAGCTCGCGTACCTTTCCTGGATAAAGCGTTTCTTGATGTTGCGATGCGCATTAACCCGCAAGATAAAATGTGCGGTAACGGCAAAATTGAAAAACATATCCTGCGTGAATGTTTCGAGTCCTACTTACCGGCAAGCATTGCCTGGCGCCAGAAAGAGCAGTTCTCCGATGGCGTGGGTTATAGCTGGATAGATAGTCTGAAAGAGGTCGCGGCGCAGCAAATCACCGATCAGCAACTGGCCACTGCCAGCTATCGCTTCCCGTACAATACGCCAGGTTCTAAAGAAGCCTATTTGTATCGTGAAATATTTGAAGAGCTGTTCCCACTGGCTGACGCGGCTAAATGCGTCCCGGGAGGCCCTTCAGTGGCATGCTCTTCCGCTAAAGCGATTGAGTGGGATGAATCCTTCAAATCAATGAACGATCCGTCTGGTCGCGCTGTGGGTGTCCATCAGTCCGCTTACTAATAACGCTCTTTTATAAGAGATTAACCAGCCCGCGCTCTGCGTGGCTGATTAATCTCTTTTTTTTGCCTTTTTTCTGACCACCCCCGTTACCCACCCCCTCTTCAATTATCTTTCATTCCCACTATTTTCACTGGCACAACGCCTAAAACCGATAATATTTGCCGATAATTCAATCAAGCTGTTCGTAAGTCATTCAAATGAACCGATTCCGTGGTTTTTTGGAAAAAAACTTGTTGACGCTGCACGGCCAACTTAGCATAATGCGCCCCGCAACGCCGAAGAAGGTAATGCGTAATGAGATGGCTACGTAGCTCAGCTGGTTAGAGCACATCACTCATAATGATGGGGTCACAGGTTCAAATCCCGTCGTAGCCACCATAATTGCGGGAGTGGCGAAATTGGTAGACGCACTAGATTTAGGTTCTAGCGCCGCAAGGTGTGCGAGTTCAAGTCTCGCCTCCCGCACCATTATTTCGTTCGACGTTGTATGTGATGGGGTATCGCCAAGCGGTAAGGCACTGGTTTTTGATACCAGCATTCCCTGGTTCGAATCCAGGTACCCCAGCCACTTTTTTATCGACATATAGTGTAAGTCTCGTCTACATATTGGGGTATCGCCAAGCGGTAAGGCACTGGTTTTTGATACCAGCATTCCCTGGTTCGAATCCAGGTACCCCAGCCAGTCGATAGTAATAATTGAATTTAATGATTGGCTACGTAGCTCAGCTGGTTAGAGCACATCACTCATAATGATGGGGTCACAGGTTCGAATCCCGTCGTAGCCACCATATCCAGATACAATACTGAATGTCTTATTCGGTATATGTGATTGGGGTATCGCCAAGCGGTAAGGCACTGGTTTCTGATACCAGCATTCCGAGGTTCGAATCCTCGTACCCCAGCCAATTTATTAAATGTTTGCTATTGCGAGCAGTACTCTTGGGGTATCGCCAAGCGGTAAGGCACTGGTTTCTGATACCAGCATTCCGAGGTTCGAATCCTCGTACCCCAGCCACATTACAGAGAAGCCCTACTTTTAAGTGGGGCTTTTTCTTTTGCAGCGTATATCAGCTGCGATACTATTGCCTGCAACATAACTGCAAACGCTCCCCTCATATTCATCTCTCCGCTTGAACCGCTTTTATGTCTGCTGTTTCCTCCGGTCACGCCGCTGAAATAATGAAAGACCTTTTTTTTACATTTCTTAACATTATGTTTATTAAGAATAAAATTAACCTGACTAATATGAATCATAATGTTACCGGCCACGAAAACGTGACACCCATCACAAATCAATGCATATCTCTCACTTACTCTAATCAGTATTAAAACGAATAAGTGATGTGGAGAGCATATGTCTGACAATAAAAATAAAGAGTATTCCAACAAAAGGATGACCTTCTTCGTCTGCCTGATGGCAGCCCTGGCAGGATTATTGTTTGGCCTTGATATCGGCGTTATCGCAGGCGCGCTCCCCTTTATTACCAAAGAATTTGTGATTTCAACCCATGAGCAGGAATGGGTCGTCAGTTCCATGATGTTTGGTGCTGCCGTCGGGGCCATCGGCAGCGGCTGGCTTTCTTTTAAACTGGGTCGTAAATACAGTCTTATCATTGGTGCCGCTCTTTTTGTTGCAGGCTCACTGTGTTCGGCTTTTGCCCCTAATGTTGAAGTACTTTACCTGGCCCGTGTTCTACTGGGGCTGGCTGTGGGTGTCGCTTCTTATACCGCCCCACTCTACTTGTCAGAAATCGCACCGGAGAAAATTCGCGGCAGTATGATCTCCATGTATCAGTTGATGATAACTATCGGCATACTCGCAGCCTATCTGTCCGATACGGCGTTCAGCTATAGCGGTGACTGGCGCTGGATGCTAGGTATCATCACCTTCCCGGCCATTCTTTTATTAATCGGTGTGAGTTTCCTGCCAGACAGCCCGCGTTGGTACGCTGCCAAATTCCGTTTTAATGAGGCGGAAAGAGTGCTGATACGACTGCGCGATACCCGTGCCGAAGCCAAAAAAGAACTTGATGAAATTCGCGAAAGTCTGAAAGTGAAACAGGGAGGATGGGCACTGTTTAAAGGAAACGCGAACTTCCGCCGCGCCGTCTACTTGGGTGTGTTACTCCAGGTGATGCAGCAATTTACCGGAATGAACGTTATCATGTACTACGCGCCGAAGATCTTCCAGATTGCCGGTTTCGCCAGCACCCATCAGCAAATGTGGGGAACGGTTGTTGTCGGTCTGTTTAATCTACTCTCCACCTTTATTGCTATTGGCCTGGTGGATCGCTGGGGACGTAAGCCCACGCTGGTATTGGGCTTCTTCGTCATGGCGGTCGGCATGGGGATTCTGGGCACCATGCTGCATATCGGTATCCACTCTCAGGCTGCGCAGTACTTTGCCATTGCGATGCTGCTGATGTTTATTATCGGTTTTGCGATGAGTGCCGGTCCGCTGATTTGGGTACTGTGTTCTGAAATTCAGCCGCTGAAAGGGCGTGATTTTGGTATCACCTGCTCTACGACCACCAACTGGATTGCCAATATGATTGTCGGTGCAACCTTCCTGACCATGCTGAACTCTTTAGGTCATGCTAATACCTTCTGGATTTACGGCGCGCTTAACCTGCTGTTTATTTTCCTGACGCTGTGGCTTATCCCGGAAACTAAAGGTATTTCACTGGAACATATTGAACGTAATCTCATGAAAGGCCGGAAATTACGTGATATTGGTTCACACGACTAATATTTACGGCTTATCTTATCAACGCCTCTGAGCTCTGCTTCAGAGGCGAAAACAGGCGGTGATAAGACGACTCAGGGTGCAAGCACCCTGCTGATTAGCCTTTATAAGCCCAGTGCGTATTTCAGCGCCTGCTGCTTAAGCCCACCGGCCCGCTGTGCTGCCATCAGTCCCAGATTACGGATAGCGCGAACGGGTGCCAGATTATTACTGAAGCCGGCATAAAACAGATCCATCCCCGTTTGCATCATTAAATTATCCAGCTTGCGCTGAGACTGGTAACGCCGCAAGACCTCAAGGCTCGCCCACTGCTCACCTAGGTTACGTGCATCGGTCATGACGTCGAGTAGCGCCTGCACATCACGATAACCGAGGTTCACCCCCTGGCCTGCCAGAGGATGAATGGTGTGGGCCGCATCACCGACTAATGCCAGTCCCGGTTTCACATATTTCAGCGCATGACGGCGAGTTAACGGAAAGGCGCCACTGGCCACCGGAGTCACAGTACCCAGCCGCGATGGGAAATGACTGGCGATGCTCTTTTGCAGCTGCGCCATACTCATACTCTGTAGCTGGCGAATACGCGCCGGTTCGTCATACCACACCAGCGAAGCCCAGTTATCAAACAGCGGCAGAAACGCATGTGGGCCGGTTGGGGTAAAATGCTGCCAGGTACTGTCCCCTGGCGCTTCATCGCACTGAGCGGTAATTAACATACAAGACTGGCGATACTGCCAGGCATGGATACCTATTCCGGCCCACTGGCGAATTTGTGAATTTGCCCCGTCAGCACCAACCACCATCGGAACATTTAGCTGTTCACCATCAGCAAAAGAGAGCGTCCAGCCACTTTCATCAGGTTGCATCTGAGTTAACTGAGCAGGACAGCACAGAGTGACCAGGGGGTGCTTCATTAAAGCCTGCCAGAGCGCCTGTTGTAGTACCAGGTTCTCAACCATATAACCCAGTTCAGGCAGCCCCAGCTCGCTGGCATCAAAGCTGACATGGGCGCTTTTCCACTCCCAGGTTTCGAGGCGACGATAAGGATGAGCGCGCATCGAAAGTACGCTTTCCCAGACACCTAAAGACTGCAATAACGAGACAGATTGCGCACCTATAGCGGAAATACGTACATCAGGAGGGCTGTCTGGCTGAAATGCTGCCGGCGCCTGATGTTCAATCACCGCCACACGAAAACCGCTGTTTGCCAGTCCCAGTGCGCTTGCTGCGCCGACCATTCCACCACCGACGACGGCGACTTCAATGGATTGATTAATCATGGTGTTTATCCTTAATTTGCCTGGACTGATTCTACCGACTTTCCCCAGGCTGGTCACATCCGCATCAAAGCATTACACTATACGGCTTAACTCTTGGCTACACTTGAGCGATGACATGTCGATGACCAAAAAATTACATATAAAAACTTGGGGCTGTCAGATGAATGAGTACGATTCATCAAAGATAGCCGATCTGCTGGACAGTACTCATGGCTTTACCCTGACCGAAAACCCAGAAGAAGCCGATGTTCTACTCTTGAATACTTGTTCTATCCGTGAAAAAGCCCAGGAAAAAGTCTTCCACCAACTGGGGCGCTGGAAGCTCATTAAAGCCGCCAGACCAGAGGTTATTATTGGCGTAGGCGGTTGTGTTGCCTCCCAAGAAGGTGAGCAGATTCGCCAGCGTGCCAGCTATGTTGATATTGTGTTTGGCCCGCAAACACTGCACCGCCTGCCAGAAATGATCAATAAGGTGAGCGGTACCCGCAGCCCGGTGGTTGACGTCAGCTTCCCGGAAATCGAAAAATTTGACCGTCTGCCAGAGCCTCGGGCTGAAGGCCCTACCGCGTTTGTCTCGATTATGGAAGGCTGCAATAAATATTGTACTTACTGCGTGGTGCCTTATACCCGTGGTGAAGAAATCAGCCGTCCTTGCGATGATATTTTATTTGAAATCGCACAGCTGGCAGCTCAAGGCGTACGTGAAGTGAACCTGCTCGGCCAGAACGTGAACGCCTGGCGTGGTCCATTATTTGATGGCGAACAGGGTTCTTTTGCCGAACTACTGCGTCTGGTAGCTGCGATTGATGGTATCGACCGTATTCGTTTCACCACCAGCCATCCTATCGAATTCACCGATGATATTATCGAGGTCTACCGCGATACGCCTGAGCTAGTGAGTTTCCTGCATTTGCCGGTACAAAGCGGTTCAGACCGAGTGCTGAATATGATGAGCCGAACCCATACTGCGCTGGAATATAAAGCCATTATTCGTAAGCTTCGTGCGGCACGTCCTGATATCCAAATCAGCTCTGATTTTATTGTTGGCTTCCCTGGTGAAGCTCAGCATGACTTTGAGCAAACCATGAAACTAATAGCCGATGTCAACTTTGATATGAGCTACAGTTTTATCTTCTCAGCCCGCCCCGGCACCCCGGCTGCCGATATGGTGGACGATGTTTCTGAAGATGAGAAAAAACAGCGTCTCTATATTTTACAAGACCGGATAACTCAGCAAGCTATGGCCTGGAGCCGCCGTATGCTGGGGACTTCACAGCGTATTCTGGTGGAAGGGACTTCACGTAAAAGCGTGATGGAGCTATCCGGGCGCACCGAAAATAACCGCATGGTAAACTTTGAAGGCTCACCGGAAATGGTAGGGACTTTTGTTGATGTCGAAATCACTGAAGTTCGCACTAACTCCCTGCGCGGCAAGGTCCTGCGTACTGAGCCAGAGATGGACTTACGGAGCGTCGAGTCGCCGGCATCCGTCATTGCACGTACCCGCAAAGAGAACGAGATTGGTGTTGGGGTTTATCAGCCTTAACTTTCCAGCTGCCATCGGGGGGGGCAAAAAGCCTCTCCCGATGGTCAATTTTATCGTTTGTTCTTGTATTCTGATGCAACCACCCAAATATCTTGCTTAACGCAGATGCCTGCCTGACAGATAATTCGTTTTTTATCAGCATTCAGGTATCAACCCGATAACTGGTCTGAATAATCCCGAGGATGAATTTGAATATCGAAACTCGTGAAATAACATTAGAACCCGCAGATAACGCCCGTCTTCTGAGCCTCTGCGGCCCGTTTGATGACAATATCAAACAACTAGAACGCCGTTTAGGTATCGACATTAGTCGTCGTGATAACCAGTTCCGGATAACCGGACGCGCGATGACAGTGAACGCTGCGGCGAAAATATTACTCACACTGTATGTTGATACCGCCCCGATGCGCGGTGAAACCCAGGATATCGATCCGGAAAAAATTCATCTGGCGATTAAAGAAACCGGTGTGCTGGAACAAGTCAGCGATGGCGTACCTGACTACGGTAAAGCGATTAATATCAAAACCAAACGGGGCGTTATCAAACCACGCACCCCGAATCAGGCACAGTATATTTCTAATATTCTGACTCACGATATCACCTTTGGTATCGGCCCTGCGGGGACTGGGAAAACTTATCTTGCTGTTGCCGCGGCGGTCGATGCCCTGGAGCGTCAGGAAATCCGTCGTATTCTGCTGACCCGTCCCGCGGTCGAAGCCGGCGAAAAACTGGGCTTTTTACCCGGTGATTTGAGTCAGAAAGTCGATCCTTATCTGCGCCCGCTGTATGACGCGCTGTTTGAAATGCTCGGCTTTGAAAAAGTTGAAAAACTGATCGAACGTAATGTTATCGAAGTCGCTCCGCTGGCATACATGCGTGGGCGGACACTTAACGACGCGTTTATCATTCTTGATGAAAGCCAGAACACCACCAGCGAACAAATGAAGATGTTCCTGACCCGTATTGGTTTTAACTCCAAAGCCGTCATCACGGGTGATGCGACGCAAATCGACTTGCCTCGCAATATTAAATCCGGGCTTCGCCATGCTATTGACGTGCTGGCTGAAGTCGACGAGATAAGCTTTAATTTTCTCAATAGCGAAGATGTGGTGCGCCACCCCGTGGTTGCCCGAATCGTCAATGCCTATGAGGCATGGGAAAATACTGAACAACAACGTAAAGATGCCCTGGCCGCCGAGCGCAAACGTGAAGCAATGGCCGCCAGTAAAACGCCTCGGGAGAGCGAATGAACCCAGTCATTCTTGACTTACAACTGGCCTGTGAAGACACCACAGGCTTACCTGAAGAAGCCCAGTTTCAGACATGGCTGAATGCGGTTATTTCACAATTTCAGGAAGAGGCTGAAGTCACCGTCAGACTGGTCGATATTGCCGAGAGCAACGAGCTGAATCTGACCTATCGCGGCAAAGATAAACCGACCAATGTGCTCTCTTTCCCTTTTGAGGCCCCTCCGGGAATTGAGCTGCCATTACTGGGCGATTTGGTGATTTGTCGCCAGGTTGTTGAGCAAGAAGCGCAGGAACAAGAGAAGCCGCTGGAAGCGCATTGGGCACATATGGTTGTCCATGGCAGCTTACATCTTCTGGGCTATGATCATATTGAAGATGATGAAGCCGAAGAGATGGAAGCACTAGAAACTGAGATAATGCTTGCTCTTGGGTATGCTGACCCGTACATTGCCGAGAAAGAGTAATTATCTCGATACCCTGAATAATGATTCGCTAATTTGTACAGGCGGCGGTCCATCTCACCGCCTGTGAATAATAACTAACCAGAGGCCTTAAACCTAACGCCATGAGCGACGACAATTCACATAATAGTGATATGCCTGCCAGTAAAAAGGGATTTTTTTCCCTGTTCCTTAGCCAGCTGTTTCACGGTGAACCTAAGAACCGTGAGGATTTGCTGACGCTGATCCGCGATTCCGAGCAGAATTCTCTTATCGATCAAGATACCCGCGATATGCTCGAAGGGGTGATGGATATTGCCGACCAACGAGTGCGGGACATTATGATCCCTCGCTCACAGATAGTGACTATCAAACATGACCAGACTCTGGAAGAGTGTTTGAACATCATTACTGAATCGGCACACTCCCGTTTCCCGGTGATCAGCGAAGACAAGGATCACATTGAAGGGATTTTAATGGCCAAAGATTTACTGCCGTTTATGCGCAGTGATAGTGAGCCATTTAGTGTGGAAAAGGTATTACGTCAGGCTGTAGTAGTTCCTGAAAGTAAACGCGTTGACCGTATGCTGAAGGAGTTTCGCCAGCAACGCTATCATATGGCGATAGTGATTGATGAATTTGGTGGTGTTTCAGGTTTAGTGACCATTGAAGATATCCTCGAGCTTATCGTTGGCGATATCGAAGATGAGTATGATGACCTGGAAGACAGTGATTTCCGTCAGCTCAGCCGTCATACCTGGACTGCTCGCGCTCTCGCACCTATTGAAGACTTTAATGAAGTGTTTAACACTCACTTCAGCGATGAAGAAGTCGATACTATTGGTGGATTAGTGATGCAGGCCTTTGGTCATCTGCCGGCTCGTGGTGAAACCATTGAAATAGAAGGTTACCAGTTTAAAGTCGCCATGGCTGACAGCCGCCGTATTATTCAGGTTCATGTCCGGATACCGGACGATTCTCCGCAACCGAAACTGGAAGAATAATTCCTTTATGGGCCACACCCTATACCTTCAACGCCAGTCAGTACGTCTACTGCTGGCGCTTTTTTTCGGGGCCTGCGGTACGCTGGCCTTTTCTCCTTATGATTTCTGGCTGGCAGCACTGGTTTCACTGGCTGGTCTGCAAGCACTGACCCTCAATCGCCGGGCGGTACAAAGCGCCTGGATTGGTTTTTTCTGGGGACTAGGGCTGTTTGGCAGCGGCATTAACTGGGTTTATGTCAGTATCGCTCAGTTTGGCGGAATGCCTGGCCCGATTAACGTGTTCCTGGTGGTATTGCTGGCGGCTTATCTGTCGCTGTATACCGGTCTGTTTGCGGGTCTGCTCAGTCAGTTTTGGCCCAAAACAACCTGGTGGCGTCTGGTTCTCGCCGCGCCAGCGCTATGGCAAGTCACTGAATTCCTGCGCGGCTGGATCCTGACCGGGTTCCCATGGTTACAATTTGGCTATAGCCAGATTGACGGTCCGCTGAAAGGTCTGGCACCTATTTTCGGTGTTGAAACCGTCACTCTGCTGTTGGTTGTCGTCAGCGGTCTGGTGGTTTATGCCCTGAATGTCCGTAGCTGGAAACCGGCGCTACTGGCTGCTGCCCTGCTGCTGCTGCCGTGGCCGTTACAGACCTTGCAGTGGTTCCAGCCGCAAAACGACCGCCCGCTTAAAGTGGCACTGGTTCAGGGGGATATTCCTCAGGCCCTGAAGTGGGATGAAAACCAGCTACTCAATACGCTGCGTATTTATTCTGATTTGACTGCACCTCTGCTGGGTAAATCACAGCTGGTTATCTGGCCGGAGTCGGCTATTCCAGATTTAGAAATCAATCAACAGCCGTTTCTAAATATGCTCAATCGACAACTGCTGGATACTCACACGACGCTGATAACCGGAATTGTTGATGCTCGTCTGAATAGCCATAATCGCTATGATACTTACAATACGATTATCACTCTGGGGGAAGGCAGCCCGTACAGTTATGGCAGTCGCGATCGCTATAACAAAAACCATCTGGTGCCCTTTGGTGAATATGTGCCGCTTGAGTCAATACTGCGCCCGCTGGCACCGTTTTTTGACTTACCGATGTCCTCTTTCAGCCGTGGCCCATATGTCCAGCCTCAGCTCAATGCCAGCGGCGTTAAACTGACTCCTGCGATTTGCTATGAAATCATTCTCGGCGAACAGGTACGCGCTAATTTCCAGCCGGATACCGACTATCTGCTCACGATTTCGAATGATGCCTGGTTTGGTAAATCGATTGGCCCCTGGCAGCACCTGCAAATGGCACGGATGCGGGCTCTGGAATTAGGTCGTCCGTTACTGCGAAGCACCAACAATGGCATTACCGTTGCGGTTGATGCTAAAGGTGAGATAAACGCAATGCTGCCACAATTTACCCGTGGCGTGCTGGAAACGACCGTGATTCCTACCCGTGGCATCACGCCTTACGCCCGCTTTGGTAATGGCCCACTGTGGCTGTTAACGCTGGTATTTGGAATAGCCGCGATGGTTATCGGTGTGAAAAAACTCTCCCGTCAGTAAGTTAGGCGACAGCTCTAGAAGGCCAGCATTAAGTGCTGGCCTTTTTTATTTATCCGTCCCCGCCTCACCTTTCAGCACCGCCGCAAGGGCATCAGTCACGAGAAAATGCCGCTTCTGACTAACCGTGTTTTGCTCCCATAAAGAGGGACAAAATATTTACTCTCCTCTTTCCAGCCCCGTTTTTATGCTGATTACTTTCATTTCTGGCATACAACTTGCTTTATTCAACCCGTCGCTAATTAAATCCAGGTAAACGGACAAATGCCACATGAAGGTGCAAAACCGGAAGTACGCTGCACCATAATGTGACAACCATAGCATCTGAGTTCCAGAACACAGGATAAATACCTTCAGATGATGCGTGTTACCTCTCAAAAACAAACATTAAAGCTGCAAGGTAGTTACATTAAACCAGCATAAATGTTAATTATTGATTGATTGTTCGTTCACTATCTAACACAACAACAAACTGCTTAACCCGGATAACAAAACCATTTTAAGCATACATATTAAGGAGTTAGACATGCAATTACCTAAGCTTACCGCTGCCGCATTGATGATAAGCATGAGTCTGGGCTTGGCACACGCTGAAGATGCCAAACCTGATGCAGCTCCGCAGTCATCTACTCTGAGTAAAATCGATAAGAATGGGGTGATTGTAGTCGGCCACCGTGAGTCATCGGTGCCATTTTCCTATTACGATAATCAGCAAAAAGTAGTGGGCTACTCTCAGGACTACTCCAATGCCATTATTGATGCTGTGAAGAAAAAGCTGAACAAACCAGACCTGCAGGTTAAGTTAATTCCAATTACTTCTCAAAACCGAATTCCACTGCTCCAGAATGGCACCTTCGATTTTGAATGTGGCTCAACCACCAATAACCTCGAACGCCAAAAGCAAGCGGCCTTCTCTAATACTATCTTTGTGGTCGGAACGCGTCTGCTGGTGAAAAAAGACGGCCCAATTAAAGACTTCGAAGACTTGAAAGGCAAAGCCGTGGTTGTGACTTCAGGTACTACCTCTGAAGCGCAGCTTAACAAGCTGAATGAAGAGCATAAAATGGATATGCGTATTATCAGCGCCAAAGATCACGGTGACTCCTTCCGTACTCTGGAAAGCGGCCGTGCGGTAGCCTTTATGATGGATGATGCCTTGTTAGCCGGTGAGCGTGCTAAAGCGAAAAAACCGGGTGAATGGGATATCGTCGGTAAGCCACAGTCTGAAGAAGCCTACGGCTGTATGATGCGTAAAGACGATCCTGAGTTTAAAAAGCTCGTCGATGAGACTATCGCTCAGGCACAAACCTCTGGTGAAGCCGCTAAATGGTTTGAAGTGTGGTTCAAACAACCGATCCCACCGAAAAATTTAAATATGAATTTCGAACTGTCCGACGAAATGAAAACCACCTTTAAAGAACCTAATGATAAAGCTCTGAATTAGAAAAACAGGGGCGAGACTATACCCTAAATAATTCGAGTTGCTTGTAGGCGCCAAGAGAAGGCAGTCGATGAGCATAGACAAACTATGTGATTCGGCTGCCTGAACGCCAGCAACGCCCAAGCAACTTGAAGTATGACGGGTATATTCGCCCTATTGATTGAAATGCAGTGACCCAAACACCGTTAACGCTGGCAGGCCGTTCCCCTGCTAGCGATAACTCTCCTCAATATTCAGGCAAAGATCTGGCAGAGGAACTGGGGTTCTCATCAATCGTTGAGAGGTGCCTGGCACCTCTCTTTGTGGTTAACAAGGATGTTAACTGTTTATTCTGTGTACGACAGAATAAACGATGACCCAGAGGTATTCGTCATCGTTGTTAGGGTAATACGACTACCCTCTTTTTTATCACGGAGTATGCTATGTCCATAGACTGGAACTGGGGGATCTTCTTAGAACCCACCCCCTTCGGAAATACCACCTATCTGGGCTGGATTTGGAGTGGCTTCCAGGTCACAGTAGCGCTTTCTATTAGCGCCTGGATTATTGCTTTTTTTGTCGGTTCTTTATTCGGTATCTTGCGTACTGTCCCGAATAAATACTTAGCCGGGATTGGCACCGTTTATGTCGAACTTTTTCGTAACGTCCCGTTAATTGTTCAGTTTTTTACCTGGTATTTAGTGGTACCCGAACTGCTCCCCGAAAATATCGGGATGTGGTTTAAAGCTGAGCTGGACCCGAATATTCAGTTCTTCGTTTCTTCTATGCTCTGTCTCGGATTGTTTACCGCAGCCCGCGTCTGTGAGCAGGTCAGAGCCGCGATACAATCACTCCCTCGCGGGCAGAGAAATGCCGCACTGGCGATGGGACTCACCCAGTTTCAAGCCTATCGTTATGTTCTGCTGCCGAATGCCTACCGCGTGATTGTGCCACCAATGACCTCAGAAATGATGAACCTGGTGAAAAACTCCGCCATCGCTTCCACCATTGGTCTGATGGACCTGGCCGCTCAAGCCGGTAAGCTTCTTGATTACTCCGCTCATGCCTACGAGTCCTTTACGGCAGTCACCCTCGCCTATGTTCTGATTAACGTGGTCATTATGGGCATCATGCATTTGGTTGAGCGTCGCGTACGTCTGCCTGGCAATATGGGGAGTAAATAATGTCAGAATATGACTGGAGTTCTATCATACCGACTCTGCCTTTCCTGATGCAGGGTTTGGTTATTACGCTAAAAATCACCGTCACTGCTGTGATTGTCGGCATCGTCTGGGGCACCCTCCTGGCGGTAATGCGCTTATCGAGTTTTAAACCGCTTGCCTGGTTTGCTGCAGCTTACGTCAACGTTTTCCGCTCTATTCCACTGGTCATGGTTCTGCTGTGGTTTTATTTAGTGGTGCCAGGTTTTCTGCAATCGGTATTAGGCTTGTCGCCACAGACAGATATTCGTCTGATTTCGGCGATGGTGGCCTTTGCGATGTTTGAGGCCGCCTACTATTCCGAGATTATTCGTGCCGGGATCATCAGCGTTTCCCGTGGGCAGTCTCATGCCGCGCTGGCACTGGGTATGACCAAAGCGCAGTCCATGAGATTAATCATTCTGCCGCAAGCCTTCCGCGCCATGGTGCCCCTGCTGTTAACTCAGGGGATAGTCCTGTTTCAGGATACCTCACTGGTGTATGTTATTAGTCTGGCCGACTTCTTCCGCACCGCATCCACCATCGGTGAACGTGATGGTACCCAGGTCGAAATGATCCTGTTTGCCGGATTTGTCTATTTTGTTATCAGCCTAAGCGCCTCGTTGCTGGTCAGCTATTTGAAGAAAAGGACTGTTCAATGATCTCCTTAAAAAATGTATCTAAATGGTATGGTCACTTTCAGGTCCTTACCGACTGCTCCACTGAAGTGAAAAAAGGTGAAGTCGTGGTGGTTTGTGGTCCGTCTGGTTCAGGCAAATCGACACTGATTAAAACAGTCAACGGCCTCGAACCCGTACAGCAAGGCGAGATTATCTTTAATGGCACCAAGGTGAACGATAAAAAAACTAACCTGGCCAAGTTACGTTCCCACGTCGGCATGGTGTTCCAGCATTTTGAATTGTTTCCACACTTATCGATTCTTGAAAACCTGACGCTGGCTCAAGTGAAAGTACTGAAGCGCGATAAAACCGCATCGCGGGATAAAGCACTCAAGCTGCTAGAGCGCGTAGGTTTAGCAAACCATGCTAACAAATATCCGTCGCAGCTTTCAGGGGGTCAGCAGCAGCGTGTCGCCATTGCTCGCGCACTCTGTATGGACCCTGTAGTGATGTTATTTGATGAACCTACCTCGGCGCTCGATCCGGAAATGATCAATGAAGTACTGGACGTTATGGTCGAACTAGCCAATGAGGGGATGACCATGATGGTGGTCACTCATGAGATGGGCTTTGCACGTAAAGTGGCTAATCGAGTTATCTTTATGGATGAAGGGCGAATTATCGAAGATACCAATAAAGAGGACTTCTTTAATAATCCGCAGTCCGATCGCGCCAAAGACTTCCTGGCAAAAATCCTGCACTAAATATCATGGCCTGCCAGTATCTGACTCGCAGGCCATCATTCTATCTTAAGGATCAAAAGGTTTACGATGGAAGCGATCGTGTCCACATTGAGGACAGAGCGATAGAATTTCTGGTGAATAAATGGCAAGACTGAAGTGACAGTTATCGCAAATCAGATTACCGAAACCCACCAGCTCGCCGCTCTGATAGAGACCGCCTTTTTCGATATCCTGAAAAGCTTCTCGCCATTCAATCTGACTTTTATCAGTAATATCTGCCAGCTCCTGCCATAAGCTTTCTTTTATGACGCGCATAAAAACGCTGTCACTGAAATCGTCTGAGTTTTCACTGTAACTGTCAGCAAATGCTTTCACGTCACGACGAACAGCATTGGTGACTTGCGCTATCTCATCAGGCGTTAATTCATGTTTCTCTTCCAGAGACTGACGCGCTTCATTAACCAATTTATCAATATCACGATCGCCGCCTTCTATCTGCTTTGTCAGCGACTTCACCAGTTCATGGTATGATTTGGAAACTTTACTCATCGTTTTCTTCTCCTTTTGAAAAAATCTCATAGCAACCTGGCGGTGGCCTGTTCCAATAATAGCGCCTAACCACCTGGAGCTGGAAAAATTCGTCAACCCAATTGTAAAAAATCACGTAGCGGTTACAAAGTATGAAATGGCTATTAGGCGCGTGAAAGGCTGTTTTGCTGCTGGCTAATCAGCTATGCTATGGGGCTATATATAGTTGAGCTACATTCGTAGCTGTCTTTCATAAACAGGACCACTGGCTGCCATGCAAGAGCAATATCGCCCGGAAGAGATAGAATCTAACGTCCAGCAACACTGGCAAGAGAAACGTACTTTTGAAGTGACCGAAGACGAAAGCAAAGAGAAATACTACTGCCTCTCGATGCTACCCTATCCTTCCGGCCGACTACATATGGGCCACGTTCGTAACTACACCATCGGCGATGTTATTGCTCGCTATCAGCGTATGCTGGGCAAAAACGTTCTGCAACCTATCGGTTGGGACGCCTTCGGCCTGCCTGCTGAAGGTGCAGCGGTTAAAAATAAAACCGCTCCTGCCCCGTGGACCTATGAAAATATCGACTACATGAAAAACCAGCTTAAAACGCTGGGATTTGGTTACGACTGGAGCCGTGAACTGGCGACCTGTACCCCAGAGTACTATCGCTGGGAGCAAAAATTCTTTACCGAGCTGTATAAAAAAGGCCTGGTATACAAAAAGACCTCAGCGGTTAACTGGTGCCCTAACGACCAGACTGTTCTGGCGAACGAGCAAGTTATCGACGGCTGCTGCTGGCGCTGTGATACCAAAGTTGAGCGTAAAGAGATCCCACAGTGGTTTATTAAAATCACCGATTACGCTGATGAGCTGTTGAACGACCTGGATACTCTGGACCACTGGCCAGAACAGGTTAAAACCATGCAGCGTAACTGGATTGGCCGTTCTGAAGGGGTAGAGATTACCTTTGACGTCGAAAACAGCGCTGAAAAACTGAAAGTCTATACCACTCGCCCGGATACCTTTATGGGTGTCACTTACCTGGCGGTTGCTGCGGGTCATCCTCTGGCAAAACAGGCTGCCCTTGTGCGCCCTGAAGTCGCTGAGTTTATTGAAGAGTGCCGTAATACCAAAGTGGCTGAAGCCGACATGGCAACCATGGAGAAAAAAGGCATCGCGACGGGCATTAATGCCATTCATCCATTAACGGGTGAAGCGGTTCCGGTCTGGGTGGCAAACTTTGTGCTGATGGAATACGGCACCGGTGCAGTAATGGCCGTTCCGGGACACGATCAGCGTGACTGGGAATTTGCGACCAAATATAACCTGTCTATTAAACCGGTTATTTTAAACGCTGATGGTAGCGAGCCGGACCTGTCCGTTGCAGCGATGACCGAAAAGGGCGCACTGTTTAACTCGGCCGAATTTGACGGACTGACTTTCCAGGCAGCTTTCGAGGCTATTGCTAATAAACTGGCTGCTAACGGCGTCGGTGAACGTAAAGTGAACTATCGCTTACGTGACTGGGGCGTTTCCCGTCAGCGCTACTGGGGAGCACCAATCCCAATGGTGACGCTGGAAGACGGTACCGTGATACCGACTCCTGAAGACCAGTTACCGGTTATTTTGCCGGAAGATGTCGTCATGGACGGTATCACCAGCCCAATCAAAGCCGACCCTGAGTGGGCAAAAACCACCGTGAACGGTCAGCCAGCACTGCGTGAAACCGATACTTTTGACACCTTTATGGAGTCATCCTGGTACTACGCACGTTATACCTGCCCGGATTACGATAAAGGCATGCTCGACTCGAAAGCCGCTAACTACTGGCTGCCGGTTGATATCTATATCGGCGGTATTGAACACGCCATTATGCACCTGCTCTATTTCCGCTTCTTCCACAAGCTGATGCGCGATGCCGGTATGGTAACCTCGAATGAACCGGCTAAGCAGCTGTTATGCCAGGGTATGGTTCTGGCCGACGGTTTCTACTACACCGGGAACAACGGCGAGCGTAACTGGGTTTCTCCAGCCGATGCTATCGTCGAGCGTGATGAGAAAGGCCGTATTATCAAAGCACATGATCCAGAAGGTCGTGAGCTGGTTTACGCCGGTATGAGCAAAATGTCGAAGTCGAAAAACAACGGCATTGACCCTCAGGTGATGGTTGAACGTTACGGCGCGGATACCGTTCGTCTGTTTATGATGTTTGCTTCTCCTGCGGATATGACGCTGGAATGGCAAGAGTCTGGTGTGGAAGGCGCAAACCGCTTCCTGAAACGCGTCTGGAGACTGGTTTACGAACATACCAGCCGTGGTGCCGCACCAGCACTGGACGTTGCTACCCTGACTGAAGAAGGGAAAGCGCTGCGTCGTGATGTGCATAGAACCATCGCTAAAGTCACCGATGATATTGGCCGTCGTCAGACCTTTAATACCGCTATCGCGGCAATTATGGAACTGATGAACAAACTCACTCGCGTCGATCAGGACGTTGATGCTAACCGCGCAATTCTTAACGAAGCCTTGTTAGCGGTAGTACCGATGCTTTATCCGTTCACCCCGCATGCCAGCTTTGCTATGTGGCAGTCACTAGGGGGAGCCGGTGATATCGACAATGCACCTTGGCCACAGGCTGATGAGCAGGCGATGGTTGATGACTCTCGTCTGGTTGTCGTCCAGGTAAACGGTAAAGTTCGTAGCAAAATTACCGTTCCCGCTGATGCGACCGAAGCACAAGTGCATGAACGTGCCTTGCAGGAACATCTGGTGGCAAAACATCTTGAGGGCGTAACCCTACGGAAAGTGATTTACGTTCCGGGTAAATTGCTTAACTTGGTTGCGGGCTAAGCGCAGGAGGTAACGTGCGACATCCCTTTATCACTTTGCTCGTCACCTTCGCGGTATTAATTACCGCAGGGTGTGGTTTTCATCTGCGTGGCACCACGCAGATCCCTGCCGGGCTTAAAACGCTTATTCTCAACTCCAGCGACCCTAACGGGCCGCTGACCCGTGAGATCCGTCAGCAATTGCTGTTAAACGGTGTCACGATTGTTGACGATACTGCAACCAGTACCGCTAAAGATATTCCGTCTTTACGCATTCTGGGTTCAAGTCTGAGCAAAGATACCGCATCCATCTTCCAGGATGGTCGTACTGCGGAATATCAAATGGTGATGACGGTAAGGGCTCAGGTTCTGATCCCGGGTAATGATATCTACCCTATCAGCGCCTCCACTTATCGCTCGTTCTTTGATAACCCACTGACAGCTCTGGCGAAGGATGCTGAGCAAGACCTGATAATCCAGGAAATGTATACCAACGTCTCGCAGCAACTTATCCGCAAACTTCTCTCGGTAGAAGCCGCTGAACTTGAGTCGCATAAAAAAGAGACGCTGGCGGGTGAAGAAAAGGATCAATCCGAAACTGTTACCGCTCCGGCTCGGGTGTCGACGACCCTTTCGGCAACTACCGGTAGCCAATGATTCGGTTGTATCCAGAGCAACTCCGCGCGCAACTCAATGAAGGGTTGCGCGCAGCCTATCTACTGACGGGTAACGATCCTCTGCTGCTTCAGGAAAGCCAGGATGCTATTCGTCAGGCTGCCCAGCAACAAGGTTTTGAAGAGCACCATACCGCCCAGATTGACGCAAGTACCGACTGGCAGACTCTATTTTCCCTTTGCCAGGAGCTCAGCCTGTTCGCCAGACGCCAGACACTGCTGTTACTGCTGCCCGATAATGGCCCTAACGCCGCCATTAATAGCCAGTTAGAAACACTGGTAAGTCTGTTGCATAGCGATCTCCTGCTTATCGTCCGCGGTAATAAACTGACCAAAGCCCAGGAAAATGCGGCCTGGCTGGCTCAGATTGCCGAAAGTTGTGTTCAGGTAACTTGTCAGACGCCTGAACAGAACCATTTGCCTCGCTGGGTTGCCCAGCGTGCAAAGCAAATGAACCTGACGCTTGATGATGCGGCGAGTCAGCTACTGTGTTACTGCTATGAAGGTAATCTGCTGGCACTTTCACAAGCCCTGGAGCGCCTGTCACTAATTTGGCCTGACGGCAAACTGACTCTCCCGCGTGTTGAACAAGCGGTAAGTGACGCGGCTCATTTTAGCCCTTTCCACTGGATTGATGCTCTGCTGGCAGGAAAGAGCAAGCGTACATTGCATATTCTGCGTCAGCTTCGTCTTGAGGCCAGTGAGCCAGTCATTTTGTTACGCACCCTGCAACGTGAATTGCTCCAGTTGGTTCAACTCAAACGTCAAATGGCTACCGTGCCATTGCGGACATTATTTGACAAGCAGCGGGTATGGCAGAATCGTCGCCCGATATTAACGGAAGCACTTAATCGCCTGACCTTACCTCAGCTGTATCAAGGCGTTCGCTTACTGGCGCGGATAGAGCTAACCCTTAAACAAGATTACGGCCAGTCAGTGTGGGATGAGCTGGAAGAGATTTCATTGCTTATCTGCAACAAGGCACTGCCTGAGGTGTTTATCCATGGCTGAGGCATCTTTGATGTTGCAGGCTATCTATGGCGGAACCTTTGATCCTGTCCATTATGGTCACCTCAATTCTGTCACCGCCCTGGCTGAGCAAATCTCGCTCAGTCAGGTTATTATTATGCCGAATAATGTGCCGCCCCATCGCCCACAGCCTGAAGCAAGCAGTGAACAGCGCAAAATAATGGTCGAACTGGCGATTGCCGATAAGCCATTATTTACACTGGATTGTCGTGAGCTTGAACGCACCACCCCGTCCTGGACGGTTGAAACTCTGGAGCAGATCCGCGCGGAAAAGGGTCACCAGCAACCTCTGGCCTTTATTATTGGCCAGGACTCACTGCTGAGTTTAGCGCACTGGCACCGCTGGGAAGAGCTGCTGTCCCTGTGTCATTTGCTAGTGTGCCAGCGCCCTAACTATCCCCTTTCGATGGAAACACCTGAGCTGCAACAATGGCTGGACACTCACCGCACTCACTCGGTTGAGTCCCTGCATCAGCAGCCTGCGGGGAAGATATTTATCGCGCCAACCCCATTGTATGATATTGCCGCTACCACCATTCGCCAGCGTCTTAAGTCAGGTCTTGACTGCAGTAAGCTGGTCCCGGCGCCCGTTTTAGACTTTATTCGTGAGCAACACCTGTACCGCTAAACACCTCCAGCAGGGCTGCCAGCAAACGGTCATTATCAGCCACACTTTTTATCGCTACCCGGTAATAACGGCTATCCAGTCCGGGATAGTTGGCGCAGCTACGAATAAGAATTTTCCTTTTCAGCATCTCTTGCTGCAGCGCCAGATCGGGAATCTCACATCGCATAAAGATATAGTTCGCCGCAGGTCTCCAGACACGTAATGCGGGCATGGCTGAGAGTTGCTGGAAAAGTCGTTGTTGCTCTGTTTTTAACCAGGCATGACTGGTCTCAATATATTCCCGGTCATGGAAAACCCGTTCCCCTGCCAGAGCGGCAAAAGCGTTAATCGTCCAGGGTTCTCTGGAATGACGGATACGGTTTACCGTTCCGACATCACTGCTCACCAGATAACCTAACCGTAACCCCGGAATAGCAAAAAACTTTGTTACTGAACGTAAAACATACAGCTGTGAATAATGCATCAACTGGGGAATAAAGCCCGCTTCCTGTGGCATAAAATCAAGAAAGGCTTCATCTATTATCAGGGCAATATTCATAGCGCGGCAGCGTTCAGCTATCAATATCAGCAAAGCTGCATCCGGCATTAAACCGGTCGGATTATTGGGCGTGCAAAGAAAAAGGCAATCCAAGTCTGGCGTCAGAGCCGCCAAAAATCGTTCATCAGGTTGCCACTCCTGCTGTTCGCTTAAGCGGTAGTCACCAATTTCACAGCCTGCTGCTTCCAACGCCCGGCGATATTCGGCAAATCCAGGCGTCAGCAACAGTGCCCGTTTGGGAGCCAAATATTTCACCAGATTAAAAATCAGTTCTGTTTCACCATTTCCAGCCAGCACCCAGTCATCAGGGACATTATGGTGTTGCGCCAGAGCCTGATGTAACGCCTGATAGGACTCATCCGGATAACGTTCCACCAGCGACAGATTATCGATAATCGCCTGCTTTAATGACGCTGGCATCCCTGATGGATTGATATTGGCACTAAAATCGAGCAGCTCACTGGCATCAATACCTATTGATGCGGCAGCTTCACGAAGATTACCGCCATGATTACTGGTAAAGGCCATCGCCTGTCTCCTGAGAAAATTTATCCCCCTGATGATACACTTTGCCGGCAGGTCACAGACCCAATGAGAAAAAAAGAGATGAAACTCTGGTTAGTGCGACACGGACAAACACAGGCCAATGTCGAAAAGCGTTATTGCGGGCGTTCAGAAACATCCCTGACCGCAGTGGGTATGACCCAGGCTCAGGCTGTCAGTCAGAAGTTAACCGATATCGCTTTTGACCAGGTTTTTTGTAGTGAATTAGCGCGCGCACAGCAAACGGCAGAAACTCTGCTGCAACAACGCCCTTATTCATTCATCCGCGATCCCTTGCTCAATGAGATAGATTTCGGTGACTGGGAGATGCACAGCGCCGCAGAACTCGGTGAGAAATATCCCATTCACTATCAAGCCTGGTGCGATGACTGGCAACATATTACGCCACCGGGAGGGGAAAGTTTTGCCTTGTTTAATCAACGCATCGCGTTGTTTATCAAACAGCTTCGTAGCCAGGATAGTCAAGCCAATATCTTGATTGTCAGTCACCAGGGGGTGCTGCGCTTACTGATAAGTCAGCTGTTGAAGCTTCCCCCTGCGGCAATGTGGCATTTTGCAATAGAACAAGGGGCCTGGAGTGAAATGCAGTTATATGAGGACTTTGCTGTTTTGCAGTGTTTAAACAACCGTGCATAGGCATTGACAGGTTCTCTCAGGCTGTTATGCTCCGCTGCCACTAATTCCTACCCGCATAATATTGCCATTCTGAAATTGTTTTACAAAAATGGCGATGCAAACTCTGGCTTGCAATGGGATGATATAGCGCAGTGATGGCTCAAGGCTTTAATGCCGAGTCAAAATAGCCCATCGTCTTGCGTGGCAAAGTCGCAGCGGGTCAAATCAAATAATTATTCTCTCAGGAGGACTCTTGCAGGGTAAAGAATTCCAGGATTTCGTCATCGATAAAATTGATGACCTTAAGGGCCAGGACATTATTGCTATTGATGTCAAAGGCAAATCAAGTATCACTGATTGCATGGTTATCTCGACCGGCACCTCTAGCCGCCATGTCGTTGCCATCGCAGAACATTTGGTACAGTCAGCTCGTGAAATCGGTCTCACACCAATGAGCGTCAAAGGGATTAATGCCTCTGACTGGGTCGTTGTCGACTTAGGCGAAGTCATTGTCCATATTATGCAAGAAGAGAGCCGTCAACTGTACGAACTCGAAAAACTCTGGAGCTAAGGTGTGAAGCTGCAACTGGTGGCTGTTGGGACCAAAATGCCTGACTGGGTGCAAACCGGATTTACCGAATATTTGCGTCGTTTTCCTAAAGATATGCCGTTTGAACTGGTAGAGATCCCAGCAGGAAAACGCAGTAAAAATGCTGATATAAAACGCATTCTCGAAAAAGAAGGCGAAATGATGCTGGCTGCCGCAGGTAAAGGTAACAGGATTGTCACACTGGATATTCCGGGACAGCCCTGGGATACGCCACAGCTTGCCGTGCAGCTGGAACGCTGGAAGCTTGATGGGCGAGACGTCAGCTTACTGATTGGTGGCCCCGAAGGTTTGGCTCCATCCTGTAAAGCAATGGCTGAACAAAGCTGGTCACTTTCCGCGCTAACAATGCCTCACCCACTGGTACGCGTGTTAGTCGCTGAAAGCTTGTATCGGGCGTGGAGTATCACTACTAATCACCCCTACCATCGTGAGTAAATCTTTGCAGGTTATATCAGACGGCGAATGAAATTACAGAATTCTTTTCGCGACCATTCTGCTGAGTCGGCGCTTTTTGTGCGTCGTGCTCTGGTCGCCTTCTCAGTCATTATATTGCTAACGGGCGTCTTGCTCGTCAATCTCTATCATCTGCAAATACTTCGTTTCAATGATTACCAGACCCGATCGAATGTGAACCGTATTAAACTGGTTCCTATTCCTCCGACTCGTGGAATCATCTATGACAGAAACGGTACGCCACTGGCGTCAAACCGTATCATCTATCAAATTGAAATGATGCCAGAAAAAGTAGATAACGTGCAGGCTACGCTGGATTCTCTCAGAGAGGTGATAGACCTCACTGATGACGATATCGCGAACTTTAAAAAAGAGCGCGCCCGTTCGCACCGTTTTACTTTAATTCCTATTAAAAACAATCTGACAGAAGTTCAGGTTGCACGCTTTGCTGTGAATCAGTACCGCTTTCCTGGTGTCGAGGTTAAGGCCTATAAACGACGCTTTTATCCTTATGGATCGGCACTGACACACGTCATCGGTTATGTTTCGAAAATTAACGATAAAGACGTTGAACGTCTGAAGAAAGATGAAAAGCTGGCTAACTACGCGGCAACACGTGATATCGGTAAACTGGGCATCGAACGTTACTACGAAGATATTCTTCACGGCCAGACCGGGTATGAAGAAGTTGAGGTGAATAACCGAGGACGGGTTATTCGTCAGCTTAAAGAAGTGCCACCGGTCGCGGGTAATGATATCTATCTGACGTTAGATCTCGAGCTACAGAGCTATATTGAAACCCTGCTGGAAGGAAGCCGCGCCTCAGTGATTGTTACCGATCCTAACACTGGCGGTATTCTGGCTCTGGTTTCCATGCCAAGTTATAACCCGAATCTGTTCGTTGATGGTATTTCCACCAAGGATTACTCCGGTCTGCTCAATGACCCCAATACGCCGTTGATTAACCGTGCCACTCAGGGTGTTTATCCTCCTGCATCCACCGTTAAACCTTATATTGCGGTGTCAGCATTAAGTACCGGAGTGATTACCCGTAATACCTCCCTGTTTGATCCCGGCTGGTGGCAGCTTCCTGGTTCAGAAAAACGTTACCGTGACTGGAAGAAATGGGGTCATGGACGTCTGAATATTACCAAGTCAATTGAAGAGTCAGCGGATACCTTCTTCTATCAAGTTGCCTATGACTTGGGTATCGACCGTCTCGGTGAGTGGATGAACAAATTTGGCTATGGTGAATACACCGGTATTGACCTGTCAGAAGAGCGTTCAGGCAATATGCCGACGCGCGAATGGAAAATGAAACGCTTTAAGAAGCCCTGGTATCAAGGTGACACTATTCCAGTAGGAATAGGTCAGGGTTACTGGACCGCTACCCCTATCCAGATGAGTAAGTCGCTGATGATCCTGATTAATGACGGTATTGTACGCGTGCCTCACTTACTGATGAGTCGGGTTGAAAACGGCAAACAAATTCCCTGGACGCAACCACCAGAAGAGCCTGTCGGAGATATTCACTCAGGTTACTGGGAAATCGCTAAAGATGGTATGTATGGTGTGGCGAACCGGGCTAACGGAACCGCTCATCGTTACTTTGCCAACGCACCTTATAAAGCGGCCGTAAAATCAGGTACTGCACAAGTTTTCGGTCTGAAAGCGAATGAAACCTACAACGCCAGTAAGATTGCTGAACGCTTACGTGACCATAAAATGATGGTCGGTTACGCCCCTTACGATAAACCGCAATATACCGTAACCATCATTCTGGAAAATGGTGGCGCTGGCCCAGCAGTCGGCACGATGATGCGGCAAATTCTCGACCATTTAATGCTCGGGGATAACAATACCGTGTTGCCTGCCGCAGTACCGGGCGCATCAGCCGCAGAGGACCAATAGTTATGACCCGCGACTCAAACAAAAAGTCTTTCTGGGATAAAATTCATCTCGACCCCACGCTGCTGGCTACGATTGTCGCCCTGCTGGTATTCAGTGCTCTGGTTATCTGGAGTGCCAGTGGGCAAGATATGGAAATGACAGAACGTAAACTGGCGCAAATCGGGCTGGGTTTCGTGGTCATGTTAGTGATGGCGCAGATCCCCCCTCGTGTATATGAAGGCTGGGCGCCCTATCTCTATATTGTCTGTATCATTCTGTTAATCGCAGTGGATGTCTTTGGCGCTATCTCCAAAGGCGCACAACGCTGGCTCGATTTAGGTATTATCCGCTTTCAGCCCTCGGAGATTGCTAAAATTGCCGTACCGCTGATGGTTGCTCGATTTATTAACCGGGATGTCTGCCCGCCGTCATTGAAAAATACCGGCATTGCCTTAGTGCTTATTTTTATTCCGACACTACTGGTTGCCGCTCAGCCGGATCTGGGAACCTCTATCCTGGTTGCCTGCTCAGGTTTGTTTGTTCTGTTCCTTTCCGGACTCAGCTGGCGGCTGATTATTATCGCCGCCGTGTTACTCGCCGCATTTATCCCTCTGCTGTGGTTCTTCCTGATGCACGACTATCAGCGCTCACGCGTGATGATGCTACTGGATCCAGAAAGTGACCCTTTAGGCGCTGGCTATCATATTATTCAGTCCAAAATTGCTATCGGTTCCGGGGGGCTGCGCGGTAAAGGCTGGCTGCACGGAACCCAGTCACAGCTGGAATTTTTACCCGAACGACATACTGACTTTATTTTTGCCGTACTGGCCGAAGAGTTAGGCATGCTGGGGGTTCTGGTACTGCTGGCGCTCTATATACTACTGATTGCTCGCGGACTGTTTATTGCCGCCCATGCCCAAACCACATTTGGTCGTGTCATGGTGGGCGGTCTGATGCTTATCTTATTCGTCTATGTATTTGTTAATATCGGCATGGTTAGTGGTATCTTACCTGTCGTTGGAGTGCCTTTACCTCTGGTCAGTTATGGGGGATCCGCACTCATCGTGCTTATGGCCGGGTTTGGTATCGTGATGTCGATACATACTCACAGAAAAATGTTATCGAAAAGCGTTTAATTGGATGAGGAGCGCTATGGTTAAGCAATGGCTTGGGGTTTGTATCGCGGCAGCCTTACTGACGGCATGTACGTTAAATGATGATGGCCAGCAACCGACAACTCAGGTGCCACCACAGGTAACCTGTAATGGGCCTGTTGTGGAGATTACCGGCCAGGAACCTCGGTATGAGTCACTGAATCCATCGGTAAACCAGGATTATCGGCGCGATGGCAAGCAGTATAAAATCGTTAATAACCCGGCTAACTACAGCGAAGCGGGATTTGCGACCATCTATGATGGCCCGGCCGAGGGTAATCTGACGGCTTCGGGCGAAGAGTATGACCCGGCAGCACTGACCATTGCTCATCCGACACTTCCTCTCCCAAGCTATGCCCGTATTACTAATATGGCAAATGGTCGTATGCTCATCGTACGGGTTAATGACAGAGGTCCTTATGGCACTCGCGATCGCGTCGTCGCCCTGTCACGCGCAACCGCAGACAGGCTGAATACCTCAAATAATACCAAGGTCCGTATCGACCCGATTATTGTCGCACCGGACGGTACTTATTCCGGTCCCGGTATGGCCTGCACGACCATAGCGAAACAGACCTATGCCTTACCTTCACGTCCTGACTTAAACAGCGGTCTGGGGAGCGCGTCAACTCTCTCTGCACCACCGACGGCACCTGATGACGTACGCGCTATCAGTAATAGTGCCTTGCAAAGTGAAGACACCATGGGCGCGCCGATTAAAAGCGGCGGCTTTTTAGGTGCACCTTCGCCGATGCCTGTCAGTATCCTCGAACAGACTGAAGCGCCAGCACCAGAGCCTGCACCAGCAGTATCGCAACCTGCTCCTGTCGTCAGTCCGGCCCCGGCTCAGCGAGCAACGCCTACTCAGGCGAGCGGTCAGTATGTGGTACAGGTCGGTGCAGTCAGTGACAGTGCCCGGGCTCAGCAACTGCTTAATAAACTGAGTCAGCAGTTTTCAACTCGCGGCGCTATTTCACAAAATGGGGCGATTTATCGTATACAATTAGGCCCATTTAGTCAGCGCAGTGACGCTATTGCCTTACAGCAGCGCTTGTTGTCCGAAGCGCAGCAGCAGTCTTTCATTACCAACGCGCCTGCACGTTAGTCGTTAACTGGCATCTGATATTACGTAAAGGTTTGTAAGGTTCATTAACAAACTCGTAAGCAAAGTCAGATGCCAGCAAAAAACGCTTTTGCTATAGTGAGGCACATTCTTAATCCCATCACGGATGCCGTTGTTTTAACCATGATTACAGATTTCCCTATTCGTTTTGTGAAGCGCATCGCGCTCACCACTGTGCTGGCTTTTTCGTCTGTCGCAACTGTTCAGGCTGATGAAATAAACCTTAAAACAATGATCCCCGGCGTCCCGCAAATTGATGCTGAAGCTTATATTCTGATTGATGCTAACTCAGGAAAGGTTCTGGCGGAATCAAATGCCGATACCCGTCGCGATCCCGCCAGCCTGACTAAAATGATGACCAGCTATGTCATTGGCCAGGCAATGAAAGCCGGTAAATTTGATGAAAATGCGATAGTCACCATCAACCAGGATGCATGGGCAACAGGAAACCCGGTCTTTAAAGGTTCCTCGCTGATGTTCCTTCAGCCTGGCATGCAGGTCCCGGTTAATAAACTGATCCGTGGTATTAATTTACAGTCCGGAAATGATGCCTGCGTTGCGATGGCCGATTTTGTTGCCGGTAGCCAGGACGCCTTTGTCGGTCTGATGAACAGCTATGTGGGTGCATTAGGACTCAAAAATACCCACTTCAAAACCGTTCATGGTTTAGATGCAGAAGGCCAGTACAGCTCAGCGCGTGATATGGCGTTAATCGGCCAGGCGTTGATCCGTGATGTGCCAAACGAATACTCCATCTATAAAGAAAAAGAGTTTACCTTCAATAATATTCGCCAGACCAACCGTAATGGGCTGCTCTGGGATACCAGCCTCAATGTTGACGGTATCAAAACCGGACATACCAATGCAGCAGGCTATAACCTGGTGGCATCCGCTACTGAAGGTGATATGCGCCTGATTTCTGCCGTGCTCGGTGGCCGGACTTTTAAAGGTCGTGAGTCTGAAAGCAAGAAACTGCTTACCTGGGGCTTCCGTTTCTTTGAAACAGTATCACCGTTAAAAGTTGGCAAAGAGTTTGCCTCTGAGCCAGTCTGGTTTGGTGAAAACGATCGTGCTGCGCTGGGGGTCGATAAAGATATTTATCTGACTATTCCTCGCGGTCGTTTGAAAGATTTGAAAGCGAGTTATGTACTGAACTCTCCAGAACTGCATGCACCGTTGCAGAAAAATCAGGTGGTCGGAACAATCAACTTCCAGTTAGATGGGAAAATCATTGAACAACGTCCACTGGTCGTGCTGCAAGAGATGCCAGAAGGCGGTTTCTTCGGCCGGATGATAGACTATATTAAACTGACATTGCATCACTGGTTCGGCTGATAGTTGCCGACTTGAAAAGTCGGAATTCATCCCCATATATTTTGTAATACAGAGACTCCCGCTCAGGCGGGGTCATTCTTTTAGGTGCTCAGGAGCAACCATGAAAACCAAACTGAACGAATTACTGGAATTTCCAACGTCCTTTACTTACAAAGTCATGGGCCTTGCACAACCAGAGCTGGTTGACCTGGTGGTTGAAGTCGTTCAGCGCCATGCACCGGGTGACTATACGCCTGATGTAAAACCAAGCAGCAAAGGAAACTATCACTCCGTTTCTGTCACTATCAATGCCACGCATATTGAACAGGTTGAAACCCTGTACGAAGAGCTGGGTAAAATAGAAATTGTCCGCATGGTTCTGTAATTCAGCTATCCCGGTTCCCGCCGGGATAGTTAACACTGCCGTCTTTGCTTTTACTGATGCTTTGATATACTCCCTGCCACCTTTTGTTTTCCGGAGACGCTGTTTTGTCTCAAGATACCCTTCTTATCCGTAATCTGGGCTTACAGCCTTACGAACCAGTATCCGCCGCTATGCATGATTTCACCTATCAGCGTGACGATAGCACGCCTGACGAAATCTGGCTGGTTGAGCATCCGGCCGTTTTTACTCAGGGGCAGGCAGGAAAAGCAGAACATATCCTGATATCTGGTGATATCCCTGTGGTGCAGAGCGATCGCGGGGGGCAAGTGACTTACCATGGCCCGGGGCAGCAAATCGTCTATCTGTTGCTTAATCTCAAGCGCCGTAAGCTTGGGGTACGAGAGCTGGTCACTGTGCTGGAACAAACCGTTGTCAATACTCTGGCGGAGTTTGCTATCACAGCCTATCCGCGTGCAGAAGCACCGGGTGTCTATGTTGATGGCCGTAAGATTTGCTCTCTCGGTTTACGTATTCGCCAGGGGTGTTCTTTTCATGGTCTGGCCCTGAATATCAATATGGACTTGTCACCCTTCTTACGTATTAACCCTTGCGGTTATGCCGGCATGGAGATGACACAGGTCAGCCACTTTGTGGATAATATCACCCAGGCCCAAGTACAGCCGCGTCTGATAGCGAATCTTATCGCGCTACTGAATCATCCTCCCTATATTTACTCAGAGAATGACGCTCCCCGGACAGGCAGAACCTAGATCTCTCCCGGCCATCCAGCATCAGATCACGTCCCTTTTCGCCTTGGAAATGAGAATGGGACGTAGTTACTGTGGTTATTTTTTCCTGAGGCAAAAGTATGTGTCATAAGATGCGCTAAACTGCGCCACAGCACAGACAACCCACAACAATTCATTTACAATTCTTTCGCTATTTACTGTCACGGCCTACTGATTCTGCCCTGCGCTGATGATATACTCCGCGGCATACGTTAAAAAATAATTGATATTTGCAACATAAGCTTGAAATTCAATTAGCCTGATTTAAGTATCCGCAACGGGAACCCGTACCGCATGAGTAAACCTATTGTGATGGAACGCGGCGTTAAGTATCGCGACGCCGATAAAATGGCTTTGATCCCGGTTAAAAACGTGGTGACAGAGCGCCAGGAGATATTAAGAAAGCCAGAGTGGATGAGAATTAAACTGCCCTCTGACTCCACCCGTATCCAGGGCATTAAAGCCGCCATGCGTAAAAATGGCCTGCACTCTGTGTGTGAAGAAGCATCCTGCCCGAACCTTGCAGAATGTTTTAACCACGGAACAGCAACCTTTATGATCCTTGGGGCTATCTGTACTCGTCGCTGCCCGTTCTGCGATGTAGCACACGGCCGCCCGGTTACGCCCGATGCCAATGAACCGGCAAAACTGGCACAGACTATCTCTGACATGGGTCTGCGTTATGTGGTTATCACCTCGGTTGACCGTGACGACCTTCGTGATGGCGGTGCTCAGCATTTTGCTGACTGCATCCGGGAGATCCGTGCTAAAAACCCGACGATAAAAATCGAGACTCTGGTCCCTGATTTCCGTGGTCGTATGGATAAAGCACTGGATATTCTGGTCGCAACCCCACCAGATGTTTTTAACCATAATCTGGAAAACGTGCCGCGCGTTTATCGCCAGGTTCGTCCGGGTGCTGATTACAACTGGTCGCTGAAGTTGCTGGAACGATTTAAAGAGGCTCACCCTCATATTCCAACCAAATCAGGTTTAATGGTTGGTCTGGGTGAAACTAATGCTGAAATCGTTGAAGTAATGCGTGACTTGCGTCGTCATGGTGTCACCATGCTAACGTTAGGACAGTACCTGCAGCCTAGCCGTCACCACTTACCGGTACAGCGTTATGTCAGCCCGGATGAGTTCGACGAAATGAAAGAAGAAGCCATGGCTATGGGCTTTACCCATGCAGCCTGCGGCCCGTTTGTACGTTCTTCTTATCATGCAGATTTGCAGGCTAAAGGAATGGAAGTCAAATAATCAGGCTACTGATTGTTATGTTCTGGTGACTGCTAATAAAAAACGGCTCAATCGATATTGGGCCGTTTTTTGTCTGATACTATCAATGTTTGTTATCAATCTGTCCGGTAGGTGTTCCAGCCGGAGTATCGGGGCCTTTTGCTGGCTCATCTTCAGCCATCGCCTTTTTAAATCCTTTAAGAGCCGAACCGAGATCGCTTCCCAAAGTCCGTAATTTTTTGGTACCAAACAACAACACAATCAGCACACCGACGACCAGCAACTTGGTAATACTAATCTCACCCATACTTACCTTCTTTAGAGAATCACGCCGTAACGACGGCTAACAGGGACTGTCTTTATTAACCGTCATCCAGCGGTGAGACACAATTTTAATCTGTAACAAAATTAATCGTCTCTGTCTGACTCGGGCAACATCAGTTGTGGTGCCGCAAAACGCCGATTTTTCAGTACCGGTAACATCTGCCGTACCTTAACTAACCGTTCTGTATCAAGATGAGCAAAAATCAGTGCTGGAGCCTCTGCGGCAGCGACAATCGTCACGCCTAATGGATCAATCACTCGACTCTGACCAATATTCTTATTTCCACACTCACCTGACGCGACAACATAGCAGGTAGTATCCAGTGCGCGTGCAGCGAGTAACGTTTCCCAGTGCTTTTCTTTATGCGGACCTTTTAACCAGGCTGCGGGCAGAACCAGGACTTCAGCCCCCTGTAATGCCAGAGCGATGGCCTGATCCGGGAAACGTAAATCGTAACAAGTCATCAACCCGATATTCATCCCATCGACAGTGATAACCGGTGCCATATCATTTCCCGCATCAACCCATCGGGACTCCTGAACATTAAAGGCATCATAAAGATGTATCTTCTGGTACTCAGCGATAATCTCACCGCCACGCACGGCTATCAGCGTATTGGCTGCTCGTCCTTCTCTGGTCGGAGTGTGCAATGTCAGCACCGTCGTCAGATTATTGTCACGACTCACTTCAAGCAGTTGCGAGATAAAAGCGCCACTGTGCGGCCGGGCTGATTGCACCGATAAATCAGGCATATCATCCTGACGCGCCAGTACCGCCTCAGGTAAGACCAGAAGCGCAGCACCGGCTGAGACAGCTTGCGCCATCAGCTCAGTACAGACGCTAACATTGTCTTGCCAGTGAGGTCCGACAGCAAACTGCCCTACTGCAACTTTCATATTCTCTCCTGAACGCGATGGACGTGATGTGAACAGACCCATTAGCAAAATAATAGTTTGACGCTTACAATCAACGAAAATGTTATCAGAAAGGACCGCTTGTGATACAGATGGCTTGTGCAGTATTTATTGGTGGAGGTATTGGCAGCGTTGCCCGCTGGTTATTAAGTGCCAGATTCAACTCGGCAAGTCTGGCCATTCCCATGGGAACACTGATTGCCAACCTGACCGGCGCATTTATTATTGGCCTGACTTTTGCGCTATTCAGTCGTTTTAGTCACCTCGACCCAGTATGGCGATTGCTGATTACCACCGGATTCTGTGGCGGGCTGACAACATTCTCCACCTTTTCATATGAAGTCGTCGTCTTAATGCAGGAAGGTCGTCTGGCATGGGCAGGGCTGAATGTCTTAATCAACCTTATCGGTTCATTTCTTATGACCGCTTTCGCCTTCTGGCTGGTTGACGCGGTTGCCAGCCATCAGTAGCAGGTGACACTTTTCACTGACCGTGGTGCGTGCAAAAAAAAACCCGCCTTAGCGGGTTTTTATATTCTACTGGTAACAGCTTAGATAGCCATTACGTTTGCAGCAGAAGGGCCTTTGGCACCGTTAGTGATTTCAAACTCAACGCGCTGGCCTTCAGCCAGGGTTTTGAAACCATTGCTCTGGATTGCAGAGAAGTGTACGAATACGTCTTTGCTGCCATCTTCCGGAGTAATAAAGCCAAAGCCTTTGGATTCATTAAACCACTTAACGTTACCTTTAATCTTAGACATCAAAATTACCTTTACATTAAAAAACGACACAAATGCTGTGTCCTGCTTAAGTACAACAATTGTAGTAGGCTTTGTCCAGCCAATAATTACTAAAAAGTGATAAAAATCTCTAAATTTTTCTCACAGTTAGTATTAACCATTGTATTTAAAGGGTTATAGAAAATCTACTTATCTACCCATAAATACGACATTTGTCACACTTAAAACTGGAAGCGCATCCAGGCAAAGTACACATTACCGTTGTTGTAAGTTCCGGGAATATAAGTCATCTGGAATGTTGCCGGACCATAACCGACAGAAGCCAGAGGTAATACTAGCGGAACAGGTATGTACTTCCAGTTATCGCGCGCAGTAAAGCCAGCCGTATAGCCAAGTCCCAAATGAAAGTTATCATCTTTCAGTGGCCGCCAGGTTTTCTCCCAGCCATAACCCCCGATAGGCTCCCATTTATTAAACGAGTCTTTGAATGCCATTAGATAAAGGCCATGCCAGTTACCTTTATCATCCCAGCGAGACTGTCCGAATCCTACACCCCATGGCCGCTCATTGTAGCCATCCGTTTTCTCTTTACTGTAAGCAAAACGCGCATGCCAGGTTATCGCCGGAACGTAAAGATCATAGTGCTGTGGATCATTCCAAGTTTGGGAAACATTACTTGAAAAGGTGTCCCATACCCCCGTAAACAAACCCGCTTTTGCATGGCTTACTGGGGTTACAATCATCAGCGAGGACACTAAAGTCAGCGCTAAAGGAAGTCGATGAAAATGTGTCACGTCGTTATTACCGTATAAATAGCAAACTTAAGCTTGGGTAAATTATATCGCAATAAAAACCCACCGTGCAGCCTAAGTTAAAAAACATCCTGAAAAATAATGCTTTTATCTGTGGGAGAACATCAAAAGGATAGCACAATGATGACTGTTCGAATCATAACGGGATATTATTGCTGACGGGGTGCCTGTCTGAAAATGATAGCAACATCATGATAAATATCATATTTGATACATCACACCATTCCGCTTCCGAAAGTATCTTCATCATACTCTCCGGCAGCGCACTCGCTTATCCGCCTTAAAACACTGACCAAGGCAATCTGGCCCCCTTGATATGAAACATTTAGTAACCAAATGAAAGCCATGGCAACAAGAGCTGGTTTTTTCACTATACTCACTGATATTTTTTTATTTTTTAACCCATTATCCCTTTGTTCATTAAATATGATGGCTTAAAAATTAGCGCTATAAAGCAGCTTAAATATAAAAAAATAATATTATTTGAATAAGTTACTGAGTTGCTGCGCGAAATTGATAATTTCATGCTTAAATAGGAACACTATTTTTATGGATAAAGATAAATGATTAACATTTCTGGACGTTGCGTACTATTACTTCTTCTTCCTTTTTCGCTCAGCAAAACTGCGTTAGCGGCAGAACTGGAAGCCAAACGATACTCAGATTTCAGCCACTATATTCTGGCCTTATCCTGGCAAACCGGCTTCTGCCAGAGCCAGTATGAACGTTATAAAAAAGAATCAAAAATCTGTAAAAAACAGCAAAAATCTGTCGATAAACGTTCATATATCACCGTTCATGGACTCTGGCCAAGCCTGCCAGAATCGGTTGCTATCGGGGGCGTCGATGAGCAACGCTGGAGACGCTACGGCTGTTCCGCACGTCCACTTCCGAATATGCCACAAGTCAATACATCAAATAAATGCAATGCGCCAGTCACTGGAATATCGCTTGAAGTGGCTTCTAAACTCGCTGACGTCATGCCTGCCGCTGGAGGGAACTCCTGCCTTGAGCGTTATGAGTATGCTAAACATGGCGTCTGCTTTGGTTTTAACTCTAACGATTATTTCGACACCATGGTGCGCTTAAGCAATGACGTCAAACAACAGCCATTGGGCCATTTTATCCAGCAACATTACGGACAAGTGGTCACTCGCGAGGCGTTTAATCGTGCAGTAAAAGAAAGCTGGGGCGAGGATGCAGTAAAAGCTATTAAATTAAATTGTCACGGTAATCCTGCTTATCTGACTGATATTCAGATAGCCGTGCGAGCAGATAAAATAAACCATCCCCTGCATCCTGCGTCCTTTGCCACTCAGAAGAACATGGGAAACTGCGGCAACACTTTTCGTCTTGATGCTTTGGGCTATTGAAGCATAATATCGCCCTAAACCGAGATTTTGAGTCATATTTACAGGGTAACCAGGTGAGTCAATAAGAAAATGTGACTCACTGGACTTCCAACTGTGCGCTAAGCTCAGTATCATCATAGCAGAGCTAACCCTCATCGATTCCGGTGAGGGTTTTTCTTTATAACGTTTTTCATTAGATAAGTGAGCGTTTTCTACACGGAGAGAATTATGTCCAGACCTGCCATCATTATTAACGAACTCGATGCTGAACGTCTTGATAGTCTGCTCGAGAAACCACAGTATGCTAAAACACCAGTGGCAGAGATGCTGAATGCAGAGTTGGATCGCGCTGAGATGTGCAGCCCGGGAGAGATGCCAGACAATGTGGTATCGATGAACAGTCGCGTAAAATTCCGTGACCTTACCTCTCAAGAAGAGTTTGTACGCACCCTGGTCTATCCGGCAAACCTCACTGATAGCGATACGCAGCTATCCGTCATGGCGCCTGTAGGGGCAGCCTTACTGGGACTACGAGTGGGTGACACTATCAACTGGGAATTGCCTAATGGTAATAAAACCCATCTGGAAGTGCTGGAATTACAATATCAGCCAGAGTCAGCTGGCGAATTGCATCGCTAAACCCCGACTTCCCTTTCTGTTCTGAAGGGGAAATGAGTAACAAGACCGATAAATAAGCGTGGATTTTCACCCAGGGAAAAGGCGGATAGTCACTATACCCGTCATACTTCAGGTTGCCTGGGTGTTGCTTTCGCCAATCCTGCCAAATCACATAGTTTGTCTATGCTCATTGTCAGGATTGGTTCAGCGCCTACAGGCAACTCGAATTATTTAGGGTATATACTGTCCACCTGACGGTCGTTATCAAGCCTGGACAGTAATGCTCAGGCTGGCAAACGTCACTGTCTGCCCCGCAACAATTTTACAGCGTTTACGGGTTTCTACTACACCATCCACTTTTACCAGGCCTTCAGCAATCATTGCCTTTGCCTGTGCGCCGCTGTCACTCCAGCCTTCAAGCTTGAGCAAATCGCACAGTTCTACATGGGGGTGTTTACCTAACTCGAAGATAGCCATCAGAGCTCTCCATCAACATCATGATATTCCTCGCATGCCTGCAAGGTATTTTCTATAAGCGTCGCAACCGTCATCGGCCCCACACCACCTGGAACCGGGGTAATAAATGATGCTCTGGCTTCAGCTTCCAAATAATTAACATCACCCACTACTTTGCCATTTTCCAGACGGTTGATCCCGACATCCATCACAATGGCGCCTTCTTTTATCCACTCACCAGGAATAAAGCCTGGTTTACCTACTGCAACAATCAACAGATCGGCGTTCTCAACATGATGGCGCAGGTTTTTAGTAAAGCGATGCGTAACGGTGGTAGTACAACCCGCCAGCAGCAACTCCATACTCATTGGGCGACCAACAATATTGGAAGCACCAATCACCACTGCGTTTAGTCCCCGGGTATCGATATTATAACGCTCAAGCAAAGTGACGATACCGCGCGGAGTACAAGGGCGCAGACGCGGGGCACGCTGACATAAACGCCCTACGTTATAAGGATGGAATCCATCAACGTCTTTATCCGGATTGATACGTTCCAGAACCTTCACGTTATCAATACCCGCAGGCAACGGCAGTTGCACTAAAATACCGTCAATAGCTTGATCCGCATTCAGGGTATCAATCAGTGTCAGTAGTTCAGCCTCACTGGTCGTGGCCGGTAAGTCATATGAACGAGAAACAAAACCTACTTCTTCACAGGCTTTACGTTTACTGGCGACATAAATCTGTGAGGCCGGATTGGCCCCAACCAAAATAACCGCCAGACCCGGAGCACGTTTCCCTGCCGCAACACGTACCTTTACCTTTTCGGCAACTTCGTGTCGTACCTGCTGCGCAATCGTTTTACCATCAATAATCTTCGCTACCATCGAGAGAAAATTCCGTCTGTAATCTACAAGAAAGGGGGATAGCGCTATTTTGTCAGACTCGCGCCCCGCTGTCAGGTTCTGATCTGAGTTTATGCTCAATTGTTGCGCAGGTAATTGAAAAGTAATTGACTCTAGAGGCTTTGACCGTATAATTCCCCACGCACTGATAGGCTAACGCCATATTAGTTGCCCGCATATACCACTATGCGCCCTTAGCTCAGTTGGATAGAGCAACGGCCTTCTAAGCCGTAGGTCACAGGTTCGAGCCCTGTAGGGCGTACCATTTCAAAGTAAACAGACATCAACCGATGTCTTTTTTTATGCCTGAAATTCAGTAAATTAACTGATTTTAACGCGTCGACGTTCTCTCTGGCTCTACCGACATCTACCTGCATCAAGTAGTATCTGTTGGTATATGTGATGGTGCATCCCCGTTCAATGAAATCTTGTACCAACAGCCAGCAACCAAGTGTTTCGTTACGTGATAGACAAGCGCGTTAACCCCGCCAAAATCAGTGCACTACCCTCACCTGTTAGCTGATGAACTTCCCGCTTTCTTACAAACTCTTGTCAGCTATTTTTACTGTAAAGGGCAAAATCTCTGACCAGTTCATCTATTGATTCTTTTGACTCGTCAATGGTCAGTTGCTTATATGAATTACTGAGAGTAGCTGACTGACTCCTGCGTATGGCGCTGATAAGCGGCTTATGTGTGAGTGAGTCGCTAACCTCCACTTCAAAATAGAAGGTGACATCTAAAGTCCGATAGCCAGTAAGATACTGAGTACCGACTATCAGTGCAGAAACCGGCATGACCTCCCATACATTCAGTCCCTGTTTTTGCACATCCACGGCAGTAATCGCTGAGCGAAGTGTTAATGTTCGCGGTCCGGGTTTATCCACTACAGGAACGGTCGCTGCTAATGTTTTCCTGAGGCGTTGGTTTGTGTAATCGAGAATTGACTGTAATTTCTCTTTCTGCAACTGGTCGGATACAGGAATGTCAGGCCAGTAGGTTACAGGAAGAATATAGACCGAATCATAATTGTCGGTTTTAAAATCAGGGGAAATCCAGCGTAATACAGGAATGCCTGACACTGATGTTTCTGGTTGAATACGGGAATAATCTTGTAGATATCCAGAGTATTTTTCTGACTCCGGGTATTTTCCTGTACACCCAGATAGAACTATTGCCAGAAATGTCGCAATAATAGCACTGGCTATTCTTTTCATTAGTTTTTCCTGTATTCCAGTATAATAATACTGATCGATGTTGAAATAAAAAAAAGCAAATATTTCCCTTAGTACATAATTAATTCAGCACAAATATCCCCGGCACGGAGCTCTCGAAAGGGGAAGTTAAATTAATCATTCCAGTAGGTTTTCTAAAAGGGTTTATGCAAACCTGCCGCGCCGAAGAATCGCGGGTTACTGAGCGAGCTGACGCATCGCCAGTTATTGACAGGACGACTGGACTATCCCGTAAAAATAAAACAATAACTCTGATCACTCGTCCAGTATTTATTCAATATCACGAGGCAGTGATTATGCTAAAACCACCTCAGAGTAACTATTTTATACATCTAACAGACCGGAATAAAAAATTCACTGGTCACACGTTCATTTATATCGTTCTTATTTCCGGAAAAACAAACACAACATCCCTCATTCCTCAGGTGCAGTTTCTCCTCCGACATTACCTTCATAAATAAACGATTGGATGTGAGACAATAATCATCCCACAGACATGAAAATCGAAAATGGCAGTATTTCCCACCCTGAAGAAATAATGCACCATCCGACCACTCACGGTTTATCACCCCAAGAACAACCTTACTGTCCACCAGACCTTCACGGTTACGCCGAAGACTATCAGCCGTTGATACCTGACCGACCATACAAATGTCTCTGACATCGTGCCTGATAAGCCTGATAACCTCTTGACGTATAGTGTCAGTGAGTCCGGCATTGCCTTTCTGCAGCCACGTTCCACGATAAAAATACGTCTCTCCACACAAAAATCGCGGCGGCAGATTACAAACGCCTGCCTCGACATCACTCTCCGTCGCGTAATAGAGGGAGTGCTGCAACCTCGATAAATCCCACTCTTCACTCCTTCGGTATTCCGTCGGACTCTTTCCGGAAAAATGACGAAAAGCACGGGCGAAGTTCTGATTGTTACTGTGACAGAGCAGCATCGCGATTTCTGTTACCGGCAAAGACGTCACCCTGAGCAGCACAGCCGCTCTGGTCATCCGTCTGCGGCTGAGATATTCTCCCGGAGTCATTCCGCAATGTCTGGAAAACCAGTGTTCTATCGTCCGACGGCTGTATCCAGTGGCTTGCGCCAGCATATCAATCCCCTGGCCAGTATCCAGATTCTCCTCTACCCAACGCATCATATGTTGACAGATAATCTGCTGCATCCCTGGTTCTCTTTGATGAAAACAGTGTACCGCCAACCATAACACTTACAGCTCATTTTGCGAAAAACACATCTGACAATCTGACGTCACAGCTCTCCTGGTTAACGGTAATTTATCGCAACCTTTAGCGGTTTACGAAAGCAGCGACATAATGATTCCCGGAATCGTCAGCGATACCTGAGATCACCCGCAATATTGACCGTAGCATCTGGCGAGACTTGATGTTGAACTAAGGAGGGGCTTCTTCCTGCAATCAGACCTGAAAATCGTCTCTACTATCGAGAGATAATTCCGTCTATAACCTACAAGAAAGAGAGGTGATCAATTATTGTGCAAGTAATTAATTTTTCAGGCACCAGATGAAAAATTTCCATTCAACAAATTGTGACCCTCTACACATTACCCGCATTCTCTATATGTATATCCCTCAGCCTTTGATCTCTATCAAAAGTAAAGATGCCTTCCAGTCGGTATGATCCAGTCCATGAATATTCAAGTAAAACATCACCCAAAAGATCCTCCTGCTGATATCAATAACGGCTGGAGCCCGTAAGACGGGTACCTACAAAGACGGATGACTTCCCAAACAGATAATTGTTAGTCCCTCTCTGTTTGTCCGGCCTGGTTCCCATGGAAGGAATGAACATCGTACTGATCCTGAAAACGTGTATCCATTACCACTGATTTATCCATGCTTATTTGAATGCTCCTACCAATCTGATGGATTTTATGAAAACTGCCAGTTGATAGTTTTATCGCGGGTAATACTTGATGGCTCAGTACTACGAAAATGCTGGCGTGACTGGATGCAGAACCACTTGGTATGCGGTGATTCGATAAATACCGAGCATCGGCAGGCACTACTTGCATCTCTTAATAAGATGACGTTTCCCACGTGAAACACAGAGGTTGAGGGTGAGGCCACGATGCGCTACAACATCAATGCCCGTTTTATTTATGACGCCACAGACGGTACGCTGACGCTGCCTGAAAGCACAGAGCCGGATAGCCAGTTATCGCTTACCGCCAGTGCACTATTCTATTTCTTTCTACGTAATACGGGCATTATTAATCGAGAGGAAGTACTTAAGAAAGTCTGGGATGACAATGGGCTAACATCATCTAATAGTAATTTAAATCAGTATTTAAGTATGCTCCGTAAAACCTTCCGTTATTACGGTATCGACAATATTATTGTTAGCGTATCACGTGGTCATTTACAGCTTAATCCAGACGTCCTTATTGAACTCATTGATGAGCGTCCCACTCAGCAATCCATTACGCCAGAATTCGTGCCCAGCGAGGTTGAGCCCGATCCATCGCCTGCTGAAGAAGCATACAGCCCCCCTAATACGCTGCATTCTCGTGGCATGTGCTGGTACATGGCAGGTATTTGTCTGCTGGTTATCTCGTTGCTACTGGTGGTGTTAAGTCTGGTAGGTGTCAGTGAGTCACATCCGATTGCTCTTACCCAAATAACTCACAGTCAGTGTGAGCTACTAGCAAGTGATGAGATGCTACGCTCAGTCACAGCCAGCGCCTACGCTCTGAATTTCGACAAGGTACGTCAGCGACTGAACATTACCTGTAAACCCGGCGAACGCTTCCTGTTCTTTTACGGTGATCGTCTGGAAACAAATGGCCTTGGGCGCGTATTTCTCGCCCACTGCGCCGTGCATGAAGCTAATCCCTTTAGCTACTGCGATAACTACTTTTACTACTCCTGGAAGCCGTAATGAAACTCGCACCGCGACCCTTCTTTGCTGTTTGTCTGCTCGTGTTTATCGTCGCTGCAATGTTCAGTATCTGGCGTCTGCTTCCAGTAAACAACGACGGTGTGATGAGCTGCTCCACCAAAGGTATCATGCGTTATGAAAATATGGAGAAAGAGAACGTTAACGGCACTATACATTTTACCTTCGGTACCGAGGGGAAAGGATCGATGGTAGTAGAAGGCTATACAGACTCCGCTTCTGGCTGGCTCTATCTTCAACGCTACGTCAAATTTACCTACAGCAGTCAGCGTATCTCTACCACTGAACGGCACTATCTCATTAATAAATGGGAATCTAGCGCTTCGTCAATTGATGAGTCGCCGAACGTGATTTTCGATTATTTTATGCGAGAGATGTCAGACAGTCATGACGGGTTATTTTTGAATGCGCAACAGCTTGGTGACAAAGCTATTCTATTAAGCTCTATCAATTCCCCACTCTGGGTCTGTACGTTGAAATCGGGCAACAAACTAGACTAATTCCCGGCTGATCAAAGGTGCAGATAACGCCAGACAGGCAACTTTAGCTATACAGCAACCCGTTTTGTATACCATCACGCTGGTATATCTAAGCTATATCACTCCCCCCCAAAGCAGGCTGCTACCAGCACCAGCAGGCAGACTGTGATCTCTAGCACATCACTTTTTTATCCCTGTTTCATCTGCCGATAAATAGCACATTTTGTATTTAGTCTTCACATATAAAACATGCGCCGGTCCACAGTTAATGCCCCCCGCTACTACCCCGATTTTATAATCTTTTATCAACCTGGCAACATTCTCTATGTTCGCGTTAACCCATCAAAAAATCACTTTATACGAATTCAAATTCAACTCACTAAAACAGCACGAAGACGTAAAAAACACGCCATATAGGACTAAAAATAAGAATATTAAACTAATTAGTTACCTTGTACGGATTTAAATTCCATTAAAGCCATTGAACCATATAGTTGATTTCGAACGCCGCTACCGTGGATGAAGACTGGGACACGGACGGTTTTTCTGAAATTACACAACCGGTTCAGAGGAAATAACCATGGGTGATGCATTAGGGCTTATCGAAACTAAAGGTCTGGTGGCCTGTATTGAGGCAGCAGATGCAATGTGCAAATCCGCCAATGTCGAGTTGATTAGCTATGAAAATATCGGTTCTGGTCTCGTCACCGTCATGGTGAAAGGCGATGTTGGCGCGGTAAAGGCAGCGGTCGATTCTGGGGTTGAGTCGGCGCAGCGCATCGGGGAAGTGGTGACATCGTTGGTGATTGCCCGTCCACATAATGACATCAATAAAATCGTTATTAAACACAAAGCATAAGACTGGGAGAAAGCAAATGGGTGATGCATTAGGGCTTATTGAAACCAAAGGTCTGGTGGCCTGTATCGAGGCCGCTGACACGATGTGTAAAGCTGCCAACGTCGAACTTATCGGCTACGAAAACGTCGGCTCAGGTCTCGTCACTGCGATGGTGAAAGGTGATGTCGGTGCGGTAAAAGCGGCTGTCGATTCTGGTGTCGAATCCGCACAGCGGATCGGTGAAGTGGTGACATCGCTAGTGATTGCGCGTCCGCATAACGATATCAGCAAGATTATCTCGCACTACAAAATTACCGAATAGAGGAAAAACATTATGAAAGATGCACTTGGATTGATTGAAACCAAAGGTCTGGTGGCCTGTATTGAAGCGGCAGATGCAATGTGTAAAGCCGCCAACGTTGAACTTATTGGTTATGAAAATGTGGGTTCAGGTCTCGTCACTGCAATGGTGAAAGGTGATGTCGGCGCGGTAAACGCAGCAGTGGAGTCTGGCGTAGAAGCGGCAAAACGTATCGGTGAAGTGGTGAGCTATCGCGTGATTGCACGCCCGCATAACGACATCGAAAAAATTGCAGCACAGCACAAAGCTTGATCTGACAGGGTACGCCCCGTCTGCACTCTTTTAGTCTGATGAAGGATAGACTCATGATTGAACTGGATACCGATTTGCTCTCTCGGCAGAACGCACGCGAACGGGTACGTAATGCCAAAAAAGCACAGGCGGTTATGGCCACCTTTTCGCAACAGCAAATCGACGCCATCGTGAAAAACGTGGCCCAGGAAGCGGCTCACCATGCCGAATCGCTAGCGAAAATGGCCGCGGAAGAAACCGGCTTCGGCAACTGGCAGGATAAAGTCCTGAAAAACCGTTTTGCCTCGCTACGCGTTTACGACGCCATCAAAGATATGAAGACCGTCGGTATCATTCATGACGATCAACAGCAAAAAGTGATGGACGTGGGCGTACCACTCGGGGTGATTTGCGCCTTGGTTCCATCAACCAACCCGACTTCAACCGTTATCTACAAAACGCTGATTGCTCTCAAGGCGGGTAACGCCATTATCTTCTCACCGCATCCGGGCGCACGTCAGTGTAGTTTAAAAGCGATTGAGATTGTGAAACACGCGGCAGAAGCAGCAGGCGCCCCAGCGGGTATAGTCGATGGCCTAACCGAACTGACGCTTGAAGCCACTTCAGAACTGATGCACAGCAAAGATGTATCGCTGATTCTGGCAACCGGAGGAGAAGGCATGGTACGCGCAGCCTATGCTTCTGGAACGCCAACGATTAGCGGTGGCCCGGGTAATGGTCCGGCATTTATCGAACGCAGCGCTGATATCCACCAGGCGGTGAAAGATATCATCACCAGTAAGACCTTCGATAATGGGGTGATTTGTGCTTCAGAGCAATCGATCATCGTCGAAAACTGTATTTACGATCAAGTTCACCGTGAGCTGGAAGCCCAGGGTGCACACTTTATGAATGAAAATGAAGCGGCGAAAATGGCGGCTTTACTCCTTCGCCCGAATGGCTCCATCAATCCGAAAACTGTTGGCAAATCTGCACTGTACTTAAGCCAGATGGCAGGCTTCTGTGTCTCAGCCAGTACCCGTGTGCTGATTGCAAAACAGACTTCTGTGTCACCCCACAATCCTTACTCTCGTGAAAAACTGTGCCCAGTGCTTGGTCTGTATGTGGAAGAAGACTGGAAAGCCGCCTGTCTGCGGGTGGTCGAACTACTGACCAACGAAGGCCTTGGCCATACGCTGGTGATCCACACCCGTAACGAGGATGTTATCCGCCAGTTCTGTCTGGAAAAACCGGTTAATCGCATTCTGATTAACACCCCTGCGGCCCTCGGCGGTATTGGTGCAACGACCAATATTACCCCCGCGCTCACACTGGGTTGTGGTGCTGTTGGCGGCGGCTCCAGCTCCGATAACGTCGGACCGATGAACCTGCTCAATATCCGCAAAGTAGGCTACGGCGTACGTTCGATTGATGAACTGCGTGCCCCAAGTAGTCGCGGGGAATCGCTGCCGAAAATGACCGCTCCGACTGCCAACCCTCATCGCAGCATTCTCGATGATGCACGCTTCGCTTCTCCAGCACCTATCAGCCCTTCCAGTAACAGTGATGACCGCTTTGCAACAGCCGTCACAGCAAGCTCAGAAGGTGAGATCAGTGAACAGAACGTGGAACGCGTTATCCGCCAAGTGCTGGAAAAACTGGGCAAGTAACATATTGAGATAAGGCGATAAAAACAATGATTCTCGCAAAGGTAGTCGGACATGTTGTTGCCACGCAGAAGTGTGATGAGTTACGCGGCAGTAACCTGCTGCTAATCAGCAAACTTGATGATAACCAGCAACCGATGAAAGACAAAACCTGGGTTGCTGTCGACAGCGTAGGGGCCGGTATGCACGACATCGTACTGGCCGAAGAGTATCTGGCGCTCAACAAAAACAACTACAAAGCCATGTCGGTGGTTGCCATTGTCGAGAACGTGTTTCGAGACCGCTGAGGAGTGAATAACACAATGAGTGAATTTTTGCTGAAACCCCGGATCTGCTTTGGTCAGGATGCGTTGTCTGTTCTGACCGAGGTACAGGCTCATAACGTACTGCTCGTCACTGATCAGGCGATGGTCAAATTGGGTCTCGCCGACCGTGTGACGCATATTCTGCGCCAGCGTGATATCCCCTTCCAGGTCTGGGGAGATGTGGTTGCCGATCCGGATATTGCTACCGTGGTTCGTGGGATGAAGCTGATGGATAACAGCTATCCCGATCTTGTTATCGCCCTGGGTGGTGGTTCGGTGATTGATGCCGCCAAAGCCGTTATTTTCGCTTTAGCGCAGACCCGTTCAGAAACCAGCCGTAAGCGTCCATGCTTCGTCGCTATCCCAACGACCAGCGGTACCGGTTCAGAAGTCACCAGCTTCTCGGTCGTGAAAGCCCATGCTGAGAAACTGGTACTCGTTGACCCATCGCTATTGCCCGATATCGCTATTCTCGATCCGTCCCTCGTGAGCTCTGTCCCCCCAGCTATCACGGCAGATACGGGAATGGATGTGTTGTGCCACGCGCTGGAAGCCTATGTTTCCCGTACTGCAAGCGATTTCTCTGATGCGCTAGTGGAAAAAGTGGTGCAACAGGTATTCCGCTATTTACCTACCTGCTGGCGCAACGGTCAGGATCTGCATGCTCGAGAAAAAATGCATAACGCCTCGTGTATGGCAGGCATGGCATTCACCAACGCATCCCTTGGTATCACCCACAGCCTGGCACACGCACTGGGTGGCGTGTTCCGTGTACCACACGGCCGGGCTAATGCCTTGCTAATGGCCTATGTGGTGGCATGGAATGCGGATTATAACGGGCAATGCGATAACGATGCCGCTCACAAATATACCCGCCTGGCACAGCTGTTGGATCTTCCTGCAAATACCACTCATGAAGGCGTCACTAGTTTGTTAATCGCTATTGAGACCCTGAAAGATGAAATGAACATGCCAGCAGGAATAAAAGATACCGCTGTTGACGCTATTGATTTTGACCGTCGTCTGGCGGAGATGGTGGGTCAGGCGCTGCGCGACAGCTGCACGCCGACCAATCCACGAGCGCCGGATGCACAGGCATTAACCGAACTCTATCGCCAGGCATGGAGCGGCAACGCTGCTCACTGCCGCTGAGAAAAAGAACTGGAGAACCTTACCTATGGCACACTACAACTTAACGCCACGCGTCAAAGTACTGGCTGAACGTTTACAGGCGCACCCTAGCACCTTATGCACCGAACACGCGACAGTCCTGAGCGGACTGGAGGGTGATATCGCCGGGATCCCCGCCGCCGTCAAACCTGCCCGCCGTTTCTATGAACTGATGCGTCAGCTACCGCTGAATATCAGCCCAGACGAACTGATTGTCGGTAACCAGACCCGTAAACCACACGGGGCTATTTTCCATGACGAAAAGACCGCAAACCGCCCTTCTGTGTTCCAGTTTCTTAATCTTAACAGTCATCTCGATTCGCCAGACTACAAACTGGTGGTCGACAAAGGTGTAGTAGCGATTAAACACCAACTGGAAGAGAAAATCCGCGCACTGGGTAGCGCAGTCAGCCGCAGCGGCATGGACGAAGTGAACAGCTGCCGTACCGCGATTTACGCCTGTGATGCGCTGATGGCGCTGGCACAAAACCTGGCTGGCAGCGCCGAAACCCTTGCAGCCTCTGAAACCAATGCCTATCGCAAAGCCGAACTAGTAGAAAGTGCCGCTATTTTGCATCATGTCCCGGCTCACCCGGCACGTAGCTTTAAAGAAGCTTGTCAGGCGTTCTATCTGTTCCAGCTGGCACTCCAGTTAGATAACGGTAGCTATGCCGTTAACCCTGAAGGGGCTGACAAAGCACTGCTTCCCTACTACCAGCATGATATTGCCGATGGCGTACTGAACCAAGCTCAAGCATATGAAATTGTTGAATGTCTGTGGTTAAAACTGGCTGAATTAAGTGAAGTCCGCGCTGCCAGTGCCATTGACGGTTATCCGATGTTTGATGCTCTGCTCCACGGCGCGAGCCTTGAGAGCGCCAATATTAACGCGCTTTCCAGCCTGTTTCTGAGTGCTCAACAGAATCTCAGTACTCTGCAACTGTCGGTACGCCTGTTTAAAGGTGTACAAAAAGTCTCCACTGTGCCGTTTGCCGCCTGTAGCGAAACCACCACAACTGAAGGCTTAACTCCGCGCATGCAGCGGCTGCGTAGCCACTACCTGACTGTACGTCCGAGCGTTTCTATCTACCGCGCTCTGGCTTTTACCGAGGTGGTCAAAGCTAACCCAGGTATGCCCACTATCCTGCTGCGAGCCAAAGCTTTCCGTCATGCTTGTGAAACAGCCCCCATTCTCATTCAAAATGACGAGTTGATCGTCGGTCATCCATGCGGTAAGCCGCGTGCAGGGGCATTTTCCCCTGACATCGCCTGGCGCTGGGTACGCGATGAACTCAATACAATGAGTACCCGACCACAAGATCCGTTTGAGATAAGCGAAGCAGATAAAAAAACCATTATTGAGGAGATTGTCCCATTCTGGGAAGGCCGTTCTCTGGATGAAATCTGTGAAGCACAGTATCGGGAAGCCGGGGTATGGGCGTTTAGCGGTGAGACTTTTGTCAGCGATCTCTCCTATCACCAAATCAACGGTGGCGGCGATACCTGTCCAGGCTACGACGTATTACTGTTCACCAAAGGAATGAAGGGAATTAAAGCTGATGCCGAGACGCATCTGGCTACGCTGAGTATGGAAAATCCGGAAGATATCGACCGTATTTACTACTACAAAGCGGCGATTGAAACCTGCGAAGGGGTGATTAACTATGCTCACCGTATCGCTGCTCACGCACGTGAACTGGCCGCTGTTGAGCAGAATGCTCAGCGTCGCGCTGAGTTACTGACCATCGCTGAAGTAAACCAGAACGTTCCGGAGAATCCACCGAAAACCTTGCAGGAAGCGCTACAGAGTATCTGGACCGTCGAGTCATTGTTTGAAATCGAAGAGAACCAGACCGGCCTGTCACTCGGTCGTGTTGATCAGTACTGCTACCCGATGTTTGAAGCTGATATTCGTGAAGGCCGTCTGACTCACGACAGTGCGCTGGAGATGATGCAAGCATTTATCATCAAATGTGCTGAGCTGATGTGGATGTCGAGTGAATTAGGGGCTAAATATTTTGCGGGTTATCAGCCATTTATCAACCTGACTGTCGGCGGTCAGAAGCGCTCCGGGGGGGATGCCTGTAACGATCTAACCTACCTGATTATGGATGCGGTGCGTTTTGTGAAGGTTTACCAACCATCACTGGCTTGCCGTATTCACAACCAGTCGCCACAAAAGTATATGGAAAAAATCGTCGATGTCGTGAAAGCCGGTATGGGCTTCCCTGCCTGTCATTTCGATGATTCTCATATCAAGATGATGCTACGCAAAGGTTTTGATTTTGAAGACGCTCGCGATTATTGCCTGATGGGCTGCGTTGAACCGCAGAAATCTGGCCGTATCTACCAGTGGACCTCTACCGGCTATACCCAGTGGCCAATTGCCATCGAGTTTGTGTTAAACCGTGGCCGAATGGTGTTGTTCGATAGCTATCAAGGGCTGGATACCGGCGACTTGCAAGATCTGCACACCTTCGAAGCATTCGATGCAGCGGTAAAACAGCAGATTGCCCATATCGTACGTCTGTCAGCAATTGGTACCGTCATCAGCCAGCGTGTACACCGTGACGTGGCGCCTAAACCCCTGATGTCGCTGCTTGTTGAAGGCTGTATGGAAAAAGGCAAAGACGTCGCCGCGGGCGGCGCAATGATCAACCACGGACCAGGGCTTATTTTCTCAGGTTTAGCGACTTACGTTGATTCACTCGCCGCTATTCGCAAACTGGTCTACGAGGATAAAAAATATACTCTTGAGCAAATGCGCGATGCAATGATAGCTAACTTTGAAGGCTATGAAGGACTCCGCCGCGACTGTCTGAACGCGCCTAAATACGGCAATGATGACGATTACGTTGACCAGTACGCACTGGATATCACTGAGTGGACCGAGCGCGAGTGCCGCAAGTACAAAATGCTCTACTCCACTCTGAGCCACGGCACGCTCTCTATCTCCAACAATACCCCCATTGGCGAACTCACCAATGCCACGCCAAACGGCCGTCTGGCGTGGATGCCGCTCTCGGATGGTATCAGCCCAACCCAAGGTGCGGATAAACAAGGCCCGACAGCCATCATCAAATCCGTTAGCAAGATGAATGTGGAAACCATGAATATCGGCATGGTGCATAACTTCAAATTCCTGAAAGGATTGCTTGATACCCCTGAAGGACGCTACGGCCTGATTACCCTGCTACGCACCGCGTCTATTCTCGGCAACGGCCAAATGCAATTTAGCTACGTCGATAACGAAGTGCTGAAAAAAGCGCAGCAGGAGCCAGAAAAATACCGGGATCTGATTGTTCGAGTGGCAGGTTACAGCGCCTACTTCGTTGAATTATGTAAAGAAGTTCAGGACGAAATCATCAGCCGCACCGTGATTGAGAAATTCTGACAGACGGAACTCGATGGAACAAGGATGTTCCTATTTTCAGGAGGTAAATGTGACAGGCAATACTCAGGAATTAACGGGCCGAATTTTTAATATTCAAAAATATTCGATTTATGACGGAGATGGTATTCGCACTTTAGTCTTTTTTAAAGGCTGCAATATTCGCTGCCCGTGGTGTGCTAATCCAGAAGGTCTGAACAGCCAGTTTCAGGTCATGTTCTCGCAGGATAAATGTATTAACTGTGGTGATTGCGTAAATGTCTGCCCGGCAGGAATTCATTATCGTGCGGAAGAAAACGGCGAAATGAAACACTTCGTTAATCGGAATAAAGACTGCATTGGTTGCCGTAAATGCGAAGAAATTTGCACCCAGAGCGCACTGGATATTATGGGCAAAGACGTCACTGTCAGTGAGCTGATGGACGTCATCATGCAAGACTATGACTTCTATATCTCTTCCGGCGGCGGCGTGACCATCGGCGGTGGCGAGATGAGCTTACAGACCGATTTTGCTGTGGCCCTCTTTAGCGAATGCAAAAAGATGATGCTCAACACTGCCGTCGAAACACAGGGAACGACGTCGCTAGAAAACTACCAAAAACTGGCACCGGTCACCGATACCTTTTTATTCGATATCAAACAAATCGACAGTAATCATCATAAAGCACTGTTTGGCATCGGTAATGAAGGGGTACGCCGCAACCTCGAATGGCTCGTGGATTCCGGCGCTAACGTGATTATACGAATGCCTTTAGTGCGCGGTTATAACGACTCGTGGGAAGCGATTACTGGGGCCATTGATTACGTACAAAAACTGGCGAAGCGCGGCAATATCCGCCGTATCGACATGCTGCCGTACCACCAGCTTGGGCGTAAAAAATATGAGCGGCTAGATATGCTCTACCCCATTTTAAAAGACCCCACTTATAGCGTCGAAGAACTGGACAAATTAGAAACGTTTTTCATGCAATTTAATTTTGATATTCGCTTAGTTCGTCATTAAAGGAGCCGAAAATGAAAAGTTTAGGCGTCATTGAAACACGAGGATTAGTCGCTGCCATTCAGGCCGTCGACGCAGCCTGTAAAGCTGCAGGTGTCACCTGCATTGGTTATCGTAAGGTCGGTTCAGGACTGGTTAGCGTTTGTTTTGAAGGCGAGATCAGCGCGATTCATACTGCCATAGAACGCGGCGTAGCAGTGGCATCAGCAGCCAATACACAGGTTCACTCTCTGGTGATTGCGCGTCCGGAACACTCTGTAGTTGAAGCACTCAGCAATCTAAAAGGGCATCCATCCCAGGCAAAAAAACCGGAAACGGTTCAGACCGAGGTTATTACCGGTACACCTTCATCGCAGACAGATGAACTGGTCGTTGAGCCTGTCATTGAAGCAATAAATCCTAAAGTTGAAGACAAAATGCCCAGCATAAAAAAAGGAAAACGGCATGATTGATACTCTCCTGCAGGAAAAAATCACTGCCCGACTAACCGAAACAGAACTAGCTATTCCAGTGGGTATCTCTAACCGTCACGTCCATCTATCACAGCAAGATGTCGAGGCTCTGTTTGGTAAAGGTTACTCACTGACGTCACTTAAACCGCTTCGTCAACCAGGGCAGTTTGCCGCGGCAGAGTGCGTAACCATTATTGGTCCAAAAGGTTCATTGACTAACGTACGGGTGCTCGGCCCGACACGTCCAGTCACCCAGTTAGAAGTCTCACGAGCAGACTGCTTTGCGTTAGGCATTAAAGCACCTGTACGCGAGTCCGGACAGCTGGACGAGACGGGTAACGCCCTGCTGATGGGACCTAAAGGTTACGTGGATCTGAATTCACAAGTGATCTGTGCTTTGCGGCATATTCATATGTCCCCACAAGACGCCCACCAATTAAAAGTGACCCATGGGCAAAAGGTGAGTATCCGGAGCAATGGTAAGCGCCAGCTAACCTTTGATGAGGTCGTGGTACGAGTGCGCGACGATTTTGTCCTTGAGCTCCACATCGATACCGAAGAGGCCAACGCTGCAGGGCTGAAAAACGGTGATCGTGTCACGCTGGTCCGCTGAGGAAGGCAATCATGACCGAACAACAGACTGAGAGCCTCATCGCGCAAATTATCAAGCGTATGCAGCCACCGGTGCTGGTGATGGTAACGGCTGCCACAGGCTATCGTGATGCAATTCGCCAGCGACTGGTAAGTAGTAGTGAGTACCTGCATCTGGCCTTGGACGACAAGATTGAAGATAGAGAGCAGTGGCAAGAACTCGGTAAGACGCTCTCTTCTGCCGACTGGCAACAGAGCCTGCCATCGGTCCAGTATAAAGCACTGTTGCTGCCATTCCTCGACTATCAACTGGCGGCAGAGGTGGTGAACGGTTCGCTACAAAGCCCGGTGGCGAACAGGCTGCACGATGCCTTGCTAGCCGGTATTCCCGTGCTGGCTTTGCGTTATCACTGTGATCCCAATAGCGAGCTTAACCAGTTACGCGGCATAGTCGCCGGGAGCGCCTATACCGCGCATATCGAAGCGACTCTCGCCAAGCTGGTTAATTGCGGCGTCACACTTTGCACAATGAACGAGCTGCTGAAAAAGCTAGCCTCTGGGGAAAGTACACCGCCTCTTTCCACGGCTCGTCGTCGTTATCTGACCGTTAAGGATGTTGCCAGTAACCCATCGCTGGCTGAAACACCCAATGTGGCAATGACTGATGCCGCCGTCGATTTTATAAAAAAACAGAAAGTAATCTTACCTCGAAAATAAACCTTGGAGTTTAAATTATGTCTTCTAAAACAAAATGTTGGCTGTGGATGCTATTAGTTATCCTATCGGAAACTTCAGCCACTTCAACGCTGAAAATGTTCGATTCTAGCGAAGGAATAACCAAAATTCTGCTCCTCGCATTGATAGTCGTACTTTACTGTATTTGCTACTACTCTCTGTCGCGCGCAGTGACCAATATTCCCGTTGGGCTGGCCTACGCCACGTGGTCTGGCACGGGTATCCTGGTGGTTTCCTCACTGGGGATCGTCTTCTACGGTCAGCATCCAGACACGGCTTCTATTATCGGCATGGTTATCATCGCCAGCGGTATCGTCATCATGAACTTATTCTCGAAAATGGGTCATGAAGAGACTGAAGAAACATCGTCAACGCAGACCTCCACCCTCGATAACAAAATAACTAACTAATAAAAAGGAATTATCTATGTTTAATATCGGATTTTTATGGCTGGCACTGTCTATCGGTTCCGAAATCACCGGCACCTCAATGATTAAAAAAACTAACGGCTTTAGTCGACTTAAGCCATCGGTGCTGGTGGTGTGCGCTTATGCCCTGTGCTACTTCGCCTTGACGCGTGCAATGAGCACCATTCCGGTCGGTGTGGCGTACTCACTGTGGTGTGGTTTTGGTATCGTTGGCGTAACCATCTGTTCTATGATCCTCTATAAACAGAAACCCGACCTCCCCGCTATCTTTGCGATGCTGCTCATTATCAGCGGCGGAATAATCATGAACGTCTTCGCCGGTATGTAAGTTCTGAGGTCTTACTCTGTGATAAAAAACCAACCACAGAGTAAGGCGTTGATTTCAAACATGCTAGATTGAGGTTAGCCATATTTGCGGTGAACAAAGTATAAAAATACGAGATGTATCGAAATAAGGGCACCGAATTTTGTTCGATTTCATAAGATTATTATCGGTAGTAGACTAAATTAAACGACGGGAAATCGAATAATGGCAGTTACAACCCTAAACAGCGTAGCGGATTATCTGCTTTGCTTTGCTCAAGAGCACGGGGATGTTATGACGCCGCTAAAACTGCAGAAAATGGTGTTCTATGCTGATGCTTGGTTTATGGTGCTGATGGCAGCCAATCATTGGCGAAATAAAATGTCCTGAGTTGCCTGAGTGTGTATATAAGCATCTGGATGAAATATATCAGGTATTTGGTGGATACAGCGCTTATGAATTGGAACAGCTCACTCACCAGGAACAGCCTTGGGTTCATGCCAGAGGTGATTTAGCTGAGAATGCTGTCTGCCGAAATATCATTGATAAGAAGCTCACTGCTGAATTTTATCGCGGCATGATGGCTGCCTGATAATGGCAAAAGGGAAGATTAAAGCAGGGAAAATCCGCACCATAGACAATAAAATTGTTGCTGGAACACCCAATGTTCTGGAGGCAACTCTTAGCTTTTCTTTTCAGTACATCGACCCAACCCATAATAAATTTGGATTCACGACACAGGAAGCCGGTTATTTCTGTAAGGTATTTGAGCGTCTAAAAGGTATCTCTTCCCTTACCTCACTTGAGTTTACAACCAATCGTAATGCTGCGCTCAAGTCGCATTGTATCGAGTGGCAAACCACGTCAGAGCCTGACGGTTTCTCTCACCTTAATGAACAATTCCAGAGTTATACCCTAAATAATTCGAGTTGCTTGTAGGCGCAAAGAGAAGGCAGTCGATGAGCATAGATAGACTATGTGATTCGGCTGCCTGAACGCCAGCAACGCTCAAGCAACTTGAAGTATGACGGGTATATACGCCATATCAATTCGCTGTGTCTCTCAATGAACACGGCCGCATACATGGATTTTTTATCGGTAATATATTCAATGTTGTCTGCCTCGATCCCGCACACCAACTTTATTCTGGAAAATAATCCAGAGGGGTTAACTCCTGATGGCAGTCAGAGACAAGGGCTAATTATTAATAGATAAAAATGGCAGGATGCAGGCGAGGTGTTGTCCCAAAGCCCGAAATAAAAAATCCGCCGTAGGTTAAATACGGCGGAGTTATCACAGTTGAAGGTAATCTACTTAGGGTGTGACAGGCGCGCTTTGTTGCTGGGCAACCTGCTCAGGGGTATGTTCTGGCACCATAATATGAGATGCGATAATAACGGTAAGCAGACCGACAATCATCGGGACTGATGTCCGTTTAACAACTTCAAATGGTGACAGTTTTGCCATACCTGCGGTAGCAACCACGACGCCGGATACCGGTGACATCGAACGACCAAGGTTAGAGGCCTGCAGCATGGGGATAACCAAATAAGCAGGGTTAATGCCCATCTGATCGGCCAGCTTAGGAATAAACTCAACGAAGGCATAGAAAGGTGCATTCCCGGAACCCGTCGCAATAGCAGCCAGCATAGTCACCACCACCAATACCAGCATCATCACGATAATGCCGCCGCCGGAGGTTTCGGCTAAGTGAATTAATCCGGAAATAAAGCCAATCGTATTTAAGCCTTGAGCAAATATACCGGCAGCGACTAATAGCATTACCACTGAGTAGAAAGCATCGCCCATCGCTTTATAAGCGGAATCCAGTCCGTTAAAGACGGTCTTAGCATCAAAGGTGCGAATAAACTCAATCAGCGCCGTTATTACCATGCAAATAATAAGGATGGTAATGATATTCAGGTTCGGAATAACGTGTTCGGTTGAAGGGAGCGTTATTTTTCCGGAGAAAATCAACACACCGATAATCGGCAGAAATGGCAGAATAACGTAGAACACCGGTACTTTGGTCACGATCGTTGAAACATCGAGCCTCTCGCTAACCACACCTTCTTTCTTATCTAAATAACGTTGCCAGAAGAAGTGGGCGACTGCGATAGCTAAAATAGCAATGATTGAAATAGGTAATGTGGTGTGAAAAGCAAATTCAATCAGCTTCTCTCCGCCCATTTTTGAGGCTTCTGCCGCGACGATGACATCCCCGGATGTAGGAGACAGAATAATAGCAGCGGGTGAAGCACAAATAGCGGTTGCTGCGCCGCGGCTAATACCCACGTTCACCATAATGGGGAATAATGTTGCCATCAGTAATACGCCCAAACCGGCTGCAGACGATACGGCTAAAGACATCAGACAAGCCAGAAAATAGGCTGCAATCATCAGGACATAAGGTGAGTTAATATATTTAAGCGGATGAGAGGCTAGCTTCACCACCATATCATTCGCACCGATATGAGACATGTACGCGGCGAAACCGCATAGAATCATGATCATCATACCGAGATCGGCAGCGCGAGACGTTAATAGAATCTTAATATATTCAAAAACATCCAGGAACAAGAAACCGGTAGCATCTTTTTCCGCGACAATCGGACGCCCGAGACTGATACTTATCAGTAACAGAGCAACACCACTCACCATTAGTATGCCTGTCGCTGAATAACCTTTCATAATATAGTAGCCGACAGCGATTGCGGCGACCGCACCGATCAATAAATTGACGGTATAAGAGACTTCCACCATTTCTGTTTATCTCCAAAAAAACTATAGCTCAAAATATTGAGCGCACAGTAAATACACCATAAGTAAAAAAACGCTGGGTACTATACATTTTTAACTAAAAGATTATTACCTGATTATGGTTCTGTCGTTGATCTGAACACCTGAAAAGAGGTGATCTCATCACTCAAAAAGATGACACTCTGAACTGACGCACAGACGCAACGTCCATACCGGGTTCTGACTCAAAGCGGCCCGGCCTGTTCCCGACCCGCATAACACTGAACGGATACCTCGAGCACAATGATTGCGGTGGAAAATCATCGACAGCCTTACCAGTGGTATCCGAACAGATTGAAAGACATGAGTTAAAGAAACGAATGCTGAAAATAATAAAAAAGGCGCTGGTTAATGATGAATATCTCAGGGCGCTCAGAAGCCCGCCCTTTATCTTTACTGGATTAATGGCCTAGGTTTATTGATAAGTAAAAGTCACGTCAATCACAGATTTAACCAATCCGGCCGTCACCTGACCTGAAGTTAAAGCATACTTAGCGCTGAGGCCTAAGCTGACAGGAGTGGATCCAACATTACCTAAAGGAGTGCTACTGCCAGCAGCAATTGGAACATTATTGCGCAGAAGCTGAATGCCTATACCCTGGGCTCCGTTGGAAGCAATATTTTTAAAAGTGGCACTATTAGTATCGGTTGTTCCGCTAAGAGTGAAGGCCAGATTATGATTTTGCTGAGGACAATGAACCGTCAATGGCACCGCTTTTGATACATCAGAGTCATAGTCAGGGAGATCAACATTCACATTTCGTGATGAAACATCACATCCGCCAGTAGGGACGATAACGGTGTTATTTGCATAGATATTCCAGACTATTGTCTGAGTCTGGTTATTTAAACTATCAACCTTTTCCAAAATCAGCTGAGCAAATAATGTCCCTTGTTGAATAAAAATACCGCCCGCGGCAGAAAGAGGCGATAAATAGAGCACCGTCTCCCAGGGTCTGTAAGTACTCCATGTATGATTAACTTGTCTGGTCGCTGCGGTCAGAGGGAAACCGTACTGAGAGCCATAATAAGTCAGCGAACCTTTATAGGTGCTCAGCTCATTTAAAAAAGTCGATCCTGAGGCTACTCGTACCGGATCTTTATACACTGACGGTAAATCATTTTTACATTGAATCGATTTTCCAAGATCGACCACTAAGTTAGAGCCCACTTGTATTGCAGGATCCAGATCAACGTACACACTCACGGTTCCGGAAGAACTGATCGATTTCCCCAGTGCTGTGCAGGTGAAAGCATAGGATTTTACTGACGCCAGTATCAGGCCCAGTAATAAGAGAGAAAAATAGTTAATTTTCATATTTTAGGCCTGAATTATTGATACTGGTAAGTGACGGTTATCTCACTCTGAATGGCACCTTGAGTGGCTCCACCGTTGAGACTCACTAATCTGACGCGCATTGGAATATCAAGACTTTTACTACTGTCATTTACCGTTAAATATTTACTTGAACCATTCCTTAAAACGCTGTTGCTTGAGTCCTGTAATTCAATTTGAATATTACTTGCTGCATCCGTTGTCGCCACATTAGCAAAATAACTGACGTTATCCGGTGTGCCACTAAACGTTGTCGTGACCCGTGAAGTTCCGACAGGGCAATTTATCAGCTGTAGATTAAAGGACTTCCACGCGGAACTGGATTGCGGAGAAATAAACTCGTAAGCAGAAAGTCGACCAAAATCGACCAGAACATCGGTCGTTGAAACAGTACAAGGTTTAGCGATAACGCGGCCGTTGACGGTGATAGTCACATCAGAAGCCTGAGCTAACGCAATAAATAGCCCGCAAAATAGCGGGATTACCCGTATCAATGGATAAATATTCATCTCTTTCTCCTTATTGATACTCAAGGGTAAATGAGGCTGTTGAACTCACAACGCCTGCACCTACGGGGAATTGAGTCGACATGAGCCTGGCATAGTAGGTCAAGATATTCGTCTCACCAGAGGCTAAATTTATCGCGGACAAAGTCGGGAAATCAGCATTAATCACCAGTGGCTGTTGAAGGTTATCAAGTAACTGAATGCCTAAACCTGTAGCCTTTCCCGTTCCGCTATCGAGTTTGAGTAATTCTGTATTGCTGTCATCTGCAGTCCCTGTAAACATGACTTTGATTCCAGCAACGTGTTTTCCGCAGGGAGATAAAACAATCGAAAATGACTGCGCCGGTGCGGTAGAGCCAACACGAAAAAAATCTTTAGCGTTACTCGTCTGCAAATTAACAGGAATATTGACTGACTCAGCAGAAACCGCACAAGTATTATCAAAGATATACCCCTGAATACTGATAGTCGTTTGATCACTGGCTGCGCTAGCAGAGAGCGTTATAAGAGAAAGAGCACTAAAAAAAATAAAGCGATGAATAAAATTCATTATGACTCCTTATCGACACTCTAGGGTCAGCACGTTGAAAATATCATTTTGCTCTGCTGAGTCGGAAATAACATACTTCCCTGTACACTGACTGTCTGCGTTATTTCCCCACTGCACTTTCACTGTTCCAGTAGGCGACATACCGGTGAGATAAGCCTGTCCCTCATCCGTAACAATACTGGAACTGCTGCCCGAAGAGACGATGGCGCCAAAGGGAACTGGCTTACCGTTATGGATTAAGGTCATTAAAATTTTCAGTCCGGTATGGACAACAAAATCGGCGCGAACGATAGCGCCTTGTGTCGGAACCACGTTGACAATGGCATCCTCTACTTCAACATTATTTGCCAGTGTATTGGGATTCAGGGCAATGCGGTTTTCACGATAAGCAATAGCATAAGGAACAATGGCATAGCCACGTGCATCAGTCTTAACACCGGTCTGATTTTGAATATCGACGTTCGCCGCACCCGGGGCTTTAACCAGCACCACTGTATCACCCAGATATTGTCCGAGAGTGACGCCATTAGCGTGGGCAATCACTCCGCCGCTCAGACCGTAGTAAAGCTGTTGATAATTACCATTATAGCTATAGCCCACATTCGCATTACCGTAACCTCCGCGGTAATTGAGGGCAGCGTAACCACTTTCATGATTATTATTAGACCCAGAGGTATAACCACTTTGCACACTGTAGTTTAAATTCCTGTCTTCCAGCAAAGTACCATACAGACCCGCCTGATTAGTGGTACGGCCTTTCAGATCGCTTGACATACTGTATCTTGCGCTGGCATTACGCCAGTTGGAGGTCGTATCCGAGCGGGTCCAGTGACTAAATGGCACGCTGATATTTGCTGAAAGAATAGAGTCGCTCTTATCCATCCAGTAATTTTTATTGAGGCTATAGTTTAACGATAGCGAGATATCACTAATGGTGGTATTCAGGCCCGCCAGCAATTGTTTTTCGGTTCCGTCAGTACCCCAGTAGGTCTGGTGCGTACCCCCTATATATAATGAGGCATTCCGACCCAGCTGCTGGGTTGCGGTGAGCTGTAATTTACCTCTTTTATTATGCCGGAGGTTATAGGCAGAAATAATATGAGTCTCATCTGACGGATCGTCAGAATAAAAGTAACCGGCTAAATTAGAATACGTAGTATCAGTAAAATTATAATAACCACTGGTCGAATAGCGATAGGCTGCGAACCGAATACTGGTGCCCGTCTCAATAAACGATTTATTGTAGGTCAGTCGTAATGACTGCCCCTTATGTTTACTGTCATCCACAAGGGTGGAGTATGCCTGAGACAAATCTAGGGATACAGCGCCGAGAAGCCCCATATTTTTGGCAAGACCGATATCGAATGCCCGGTACTTAGATGAAAGTTGTGTTCCGCCAAAAATAGTCCAGCCCATTTTCATACCACGGAACAAGCTACCTTGGAAAAATTTAGGTTTAGTCTGCGACGGATTACCGCTCCGGTATTCACCCGCGGTCAGGTTAAATCGTGTCTGACCTTCTCGTTGTAAAAAGGGAACGGTCGCAAAAGGGACAGTAAAGACCTGGCTACTACCATCCGCTTCTTTTACCGTAACATCGAGGTCACCGTTACCATTAGACGAATAAAGATCGTTAATAATAAAGGGGCCTGGTGGTACCGTGGTTTTATAAATTTCATACCCATTCTGCTTGATAGAAACCTGGGCCGTACCCCGGGCAATACCTCTGATGACAGGAGCAAAACCGCGTTGACTTTCAGGCAGCATATTTTCGTCCGAAGCGATTTTGATCCCCCGGAAATTGACTGAATCAAACAGCTGCTCATCAGTAAAGCTATCACCCAGAGTCAGACGAGATCGTAAAAACTGGAGATCTCTCTCAAGCCATGTATTGACATGCTGCCACTGGTTTTGTTTTTTGGATGATTTGAAATCAGAATAATTCCATACGGTATTATCCCTTAATCTCCATGGGCCGAAATTGATTCCGCTGTTAATATTTAAATAGGCGTATTGACTATCAACCCCGTGTTTATCTTTGGCGTTATTAGCATTGAAGCTATAGTTTATCAAACCCGAAGTGATCCCATCATCCCAAAGTTCAGGGGGAACATATCCACGCGCGGAGTTGCTCATTAATGCTTGAGGTACGGTGATATTCAGACGCTGAATATTGACATCATAATCTGATGTACTGCCTTCCACGAGCTGAGTCAGGGGCAGGCATTCGCCTTCTACTTTTATTTTGTCAGTCGATTTGTTATCTACTGGCGGAATGATAACCCCCATTTGAATAAGTTCTTTTACTGAGAAGCAAGGTAATACCGTATTGCTATCATCAGCGTTAACAAATTCAACATCGCGCGTAGCTGAAAACATGTCATTTAAATAAATATCAACACGATAGGTTCCTGGCAGGACTTCCTGTCCTTGCTCAAAACGCGACAGGTCAGCAACCGCAGCAGGATCATCAGAGAGAAAACGAGGGTTAAAGTAAATTTCAGCAGAACCCGGCTCAACCCAAAGAGCTGTTAAACTTGTTAAAATACAAATATTTATAAAAAAAGACAGTTTATTTCTCTTGCTATGTAATATTTTTTTTTTTAATTCTCTTTGGCGGTTAATTTTCATAGCTATACCTTTTTACTCAAATCTTTTACACCGAGTTGCTGTAAAATTATTTTACTGATTTTTCTATTTTTGCAGTAAAAGCACCGAAATCATTTATTGTTCTGTAATTAACATTGCTTCCGGCATTATTAGGTAAATTGACTAGCTCTGAACCCATTGGCTTAACCATCACGCCTTCCAGTGAGTTATTTCCAACATGGAACTCAGCTAAAGTCAGGTAATAAGGTGTTGGGTTTTTAATTTCTAACTTATTGTTCACTCTGGTAAAGGTCAGTTTATCTGGTGCTTCTTCTGGTGACATAGATAGATTTTTTGGCCGATAAAGAAGTTTGATACGATTAACAATGGCTAATTGAAGTTTGTTTTCTGATAACTTATCTTTTTCGATAGCAGGGATAGCTTTAACATTGATCCAAAAAAGAGATTCTTTATCGGCAGGCAGAGCGCCATTAGTTGTATCAACGATCCTCAAGATATTCTCTTTTTTACCCTTCATCAGAAATAGCGGAGGAGTAATCACGAAGTCTTTACTTTTTTTTCCTGAGAGATCGTCAACCCATGACTGAATTAAAAAGGAATTGTCATTTTCAGTGTTAATAACTGAAAGCTGAACCTGTTTTCCACCAGCAGGATAGATGACTCTGGTTGCACTTAATGCAATACCAGCATTAGCTGGGGTAGAAGAAAGCAAAAATAAAAATGCTAAAAAGGGAATGATATAATTCAACATATTCTTAGTGGTTTTAAACATTTTTATTTCTCTCTATCTTTAATAACATTAAATTAAAAATCATAATGTTATTTATGTTAAATGATGTGTAAAACGATCATTTTAAACATTGTAACCGTATAATTTTATTAGAAACTAACTTTTGTTATATCTTTAAATACAGATAAGAGCGTCCCTGCTCTATACCCAAAATAATTCGAGTTGCTTGTAGGCGCTGAGTAAATCTTGGCGATGAGCATAGATGGACTATGTGATTCGGCAAGATTTGCGAAAGCAACGCCCAAGCAGCTTGAAGTATGACGGGTATAAATATCAATTACTGATATTGCACCGTAAAGGTAGCATCAGCATTAGCGGTCCCTGCGGTCGCCTGACCAAATGCAGCATAACGAGCCTGGAAAGGAATGGTATTAGTACCCTCAGCCAGGGTGGTAGAAGCACTTGCAGTTGAGCCATCAAATGTCACAGGTTGTCCAGCTCTATCAAGTACTTGAACGCCAACGTTAGATGCGCCACCTGCTGCTGAGCTCTGTAATGCAAGAATATTGGTATTCGCAGTACCTGCAGTTACGCCACTAAAAATAATAGCGGCAGTTGTTGGCAAAGTACCACCTTTGCCATCTTCAGCGCCGGGAGCACAATCTTTCAATACGATGTTGAAGCCGACATTCTGACTGAAATCACCAACTTGAGTTAACCCGTTAGCTCTTACTTGACCAAGTTGAACGGTTTGATCCACTGAACCAGCATCAACAGCACAAGTACCATTAACAACTTCACCGACAAAATGAACTTGTCCACCAGGGGTAACAATAGTTGCTGCAGAAACGAATGCTGGAGCAAGAGCCGCGCATAAAACGCTAATAGCAAGAAGTTTAGTTTTCATTCTGAATCCTTAAATTTGACCGCGTTAAAGAAAAGCAAAATCCTCACAATAAAACTTTTGACTATTTTTTGATTTAGCCTTTGTTCTACCGTTTTGCTTCTTAGGACTAATCCTAAAGTTTCTTATAAAAATGTCAAAAAATATAAATTTAACTTAAGCGTTTATTGATCACCGTCAATTATGGTGATATCAACTGGTTTATTCAAAAAACCTGGTTTAATGATCTACTAAGTTTGACTATGTTAGTTGATTGTAATTTAATATTTTGTTGCATTTTTGTTAAATCAACCACTATCAGAGCTGTTGCTGATGACTTATCATTAACAGTAGATAATTGCTAAAATTTAATAACTCCATTAAGAAAATATTTAAAGTGCAATATTTATGAACTTTACCTCTCTATTTAAATGATTTTAATAGTGTTCTTATCAATAAGATTGATAATCTGATTTAATGATCAGAATCGGTATTTATTTTTGAAATTCACAGGGAATGAGCCATTGAATTTTTCAGGAAAATGGGTGCTCAGATATCAAAAGTGGGAGTCTGATCGGGGGTTAAATTTATAGAGATATTCTGTCAATTTCCCAATCATATTGAGAGCGGAAAAATAGTTTTTTTAGTGCCAACTGGATAACATCCAGATGCTGTATTAAAAACTCCATTAAGTATCGAAAAGCCCCTTTATTTAAGTCAGTTAGAATACTCTCGCCAGAATTAAACCGAACACCGATCTCATCTGTTCAATGCTGGATGGTCGTTGCCTGTTTCCAAAAAAAATGAGCGCAAAAAAAATAATTCATAGATGAAATCTATCACTAATGCCCGCAATCCTGTTCACTTCCCCACTCATTCTCTTAACCCTATAACTCAATAATAAATATAACTATATAGCCATTTTTTGATGTTTTTATGGTTACGGTCGGTGAATGAAATCGACAGCCATGAAGATATGTACAGTTATGGGAGAATACCCAGGTATTTCGGTTGCTGATCGGGGTAAAAAAAAGCGGCATCTCCCCCTGTGATGAGGTAGATGCCGCTGAGGAGGATCTCTCCTGGATTATTCAATCAAGATCGTTCCTGTTTCCTCGTTATAACGTAGTTTCGTGCCATAACGTTCGCTCATCCGAGTTAAATCGGCCGCGATTTCATGGCCAAGTGCCGCAGATACCGCCACCGGCAAACCACGATCAAGTGACCGTTCACGGTTCATCCCCAGATCGAGCGGGAACAGTTTGAACTGTAGCGCTCCGTCTTCATAATCTAGCAATGCAACACAGTTTTTGGAGAAGCGGGATTCAGCATTGAAGCCAGTGAAATTCCCCTCACTATCTTTTGCTCGTGCCCGATGTAAATCAGAAGGGCGTGCATCCTGGCTATAACCGTAAGCAGTGTACATTTCAGGCCCAATAAGTGATTCTCCTGCTTCAAACTCCATCAGCAGGCTACCCAGATTATAAAAAATTGGGCGCTTGTTATAAATTTCCACCCCACGCAGAAAATGAGCCCCATGTCCCACCACCGCTGACGCTCCTGCATCAATCGCACGACGGGCAAAATTCTCGATAAATTCTGGAGGATGAGGTGAATACCAGCCATCCCCCTCCCCTTCGTGAGTATGAAGGCTGACGATAGCAACATCAGAACGGTTTGCTGCATCGCGCACACTTTTTAGAATTGCAGTGCAATCGTCTTCATTCATAAATGTGCGAACATAAGCCTGCTCGCCGCGCTCGATTTGTATCGAACTTTCAAACAGTGAGCCGAATTTGAAACGGTCGGGGCCCTGATCCGCCATCACTTCAATACAGGCACCTTCGCGATTGCTGGCTGCAACACCGAGTAGCTCGGTTATCTTTTGTAGTTGGCCAAATTCTTTATCTGGAAGCACATAAGATCGTCCCCAGCGTAGCGGGTTAAGGCCAGGGCGAGCGACTACGCTGCCCCCTGCGACACTCGCAGCAAAAACTTCCGAGCGGGTGCTACTAACAGCAACCACACCGACTCGTCCTTGTGGTGTATCGAGGAATCGTGCTGCGCGAGCATCGTCAAGATTTCGTCCCACACCGCAATGAATCAGACCGCGTTCTTCTGCCGCATCTATCGTATCAACGACGCCTTCCCAGCCAAAATCTCCGGTATGGTTATTAGCGAACGAAACCAGCTTGATATTCAAATCCACAAACTCATCTAACGTTGCCTGTTTCACCGCCGTGATATAACCACGGCCCGCCGCAGGTGGCGTGGTGGGTTTTGGGCAACAAAATTCGGCATTGGCAAAAACCGCATCCGCGGCCTTAAGCTGGTCAACGATATTTTTATCTATTCGCGCAGCCAGATTACGGCTGGAAAATAGTAAATCTCCGCAAGCAAGAATTCGCATAGCATGGCTCTCTTTTAATATGATGGATCGTTCGATAGGGTGTTCAATAGCAAGCTATCACTGACGAATAAAGGCAAAGGCTTGCTCCAGAGAGGCCAGCAGATCGTCCACACTCTCTAATCCGGCATGAATACGTATCAGCGTACCCGGATGCGTCTCCGGATGAACGGTACGGACTGGATCCAACGGCAGGATCAGACTTTCGTAACCTCCCCACGATCCACCAATACCAAATAAGGTAAGCGCTTCAACGAAAGCGGTGCGCTTATGGCTCAATTCAGGATGCAGCGCAAACGCAAAGAGTCCTGATGCTCCTGAGAAATCACGTTTCCACAAATCATGTCCCGGTGAGCCGGGTAAAGCAGGATGCATCACTCGTGCGATTTCTGGCTGGCGGGAAATAAATTCAGCAAGTCGAAGGCCCGTTTGATAATGACGTTCCAGACGAACATGCAAAGTACGTAACCCGCGCTGTGCCAGATAGCAATCATCAGGGCTAGCAAGCAAACCGAGTTCATGCGTAGTCGATTTCAGACGTTGATAGGTCGCTTCAGTAGCAGTAACTATGCCCATCATGACATCGGAGTGGCCGACTATATATTTTGTCGCCGCCTGAACAGAAACATCGACTCCCTTAGTAAAGGGTTGAAAATAGAGTGGACTCGCCCAGGTGTTATCCATCACCACAATGGCTCCATGCCGATGAGCAACTTCCGCGATAGCAGGAATATCCTGCATTTCAAATGTCATAGAGCCAGGCGCTTCGGTATATACCACTCGGGTTTCAGGGCGGATTAATTGTTCAATATCTGCGCCAAGCATCGGATCATAAAACTCGACGTTAATACGGAATCTTTTCAGTAAAGTATCAGCAATTTGTCGCACCGGGCCATAAACGCTGTCAGGCACCAGCACATGATCATCTGCCGAGGTAAAAGCCAAAATCGCGGTAGTACAGGCGGAAACACCAGAGGGATAAACAAGAGATTTATAACCGCCTTCCAGCTCTGCAATCGCTTCTTGCAACGATTTACTGGTCGGCGTACCGTGGCGGCCGTAGAAAAGCTCAGGTTCATCAAAAGACTTTTGCTGGCGCTGTTTATTGTCCCATTCAGCCATCGACTCGCAAATCACTGTCGATGTCCGGTAGACCGGTGGATTCACCGCACCAAGAAAATGGTCTGGATGACGTCCGGCATGGATAACCTTCGTTTCAGGTTTCATAATAAATCGTATTCTCGTTGATGGGCTGGCCCCGATTCCTCTCTTTTTACCAGTCTGCCGCAACCCATCCCTAAATCAACAACTATCTTATATTTTTCATATACAGCAATATTACATCATATAGCGAATGAATCTGAATCTGATATCGCATAGTGAGAAATACGCTGGAATGCGTACTTAGACGGATTACTCCATTATAAACTTACTGGCTTCTTCACGGACCATTAAACCCAGAGCATCAAGGTCTTCGGTATGGATACGCACGGTTGGGCCTGAGACACCAACTGCTCCGATAACGTAGCCGTTACTATCAAATAAGGGAGCGGCCGCACCACGTATCCCCAGATGAAACTCTTCATCATGCAACGCATAACCCTGCTGTGAGATAGTCTGCAATTCAGCCTGAAAGAGGCGAGGATCAGTGATAGTTCGCTCGGTTTGCGCAAGCAGTTGTTCAGGTAACGGGGCGCCCGCCAGTGCCAGAAAAATCCGGCCAATCGCGGTATAGGCCAGGGGAGCTAAGGTGCCAGGACGGCTATCAACCCGCAGAGAATAACGGGATTCTATCGTATCCAGATATAACACCTGTTCATCCGCCAGAATCGATAAATGTACCGCTTCCCCAGTACGGTCGGAAAGACGCTCCAGAACCGGACGAGCACACTGGCGCAGGCTTTTCTTTTGACGAACAGTATTCGGTCGTGCAGCTAACTTTGGCCCCAGCATAAAGCTACGACGCTCACCTGGTTGTGCATAGCCCGCCTGGGCCAGGGTTTGCAGAATACGGGACGCGCTACTTTTATCAATCGCGAGACTATCAGCAACATCGCTGGTACGTACTGCCTGGTTATGCATGAGCAAATCAAGCGCTGCCAGACCTTTTGTCAGCGTTTTAAGCTCCCCTTTTACGTGCTCAGTTCGCGTCGCCTCTTCAGTCTGAGTGGTAGTAATCATAGGCTGGGCGTTGTGATTTTTCACGTTTCCATACTCTCCATTTAACGGCTATATACAAAAAGTTGATATATATACAACTTATTCGAATGTTGATCTTATTGACACGGAATAGTAACTAACCCTACATTCCTAGCCTGTCTGTGGGCTGCCTCGGTGGTAAAATATATCAGAGGCTCATATTTAAATTAAGGTAAATTGATCATATGTCAAAAACGATACTGAGTTCTCTGATTACCATGGGTAGTGTTGCGTTTATTGCATCATCTTTTTCTACAGTTGCCCAGGCTAATGCGCTGGAAAAAATTACCGATCGCGGCGTCATTTCGGTCTGTACTAACGTCAATAACCCGCCTTTAGCCTTTCTGGAATCATCTGGGGAAACTAAAGGTCTGCATATCGATATGTTAAATGACTTCACTCAGCGCCTGTCCGCGCAAGTGGGGAAACCGGTCAAAGTGGATCTGGTACCTGTTCTGCCGGCAAACCGTGTGCAATTCCTGCAACAAGGCAAATGCGACATTCTGTTTACCTCATTAACGGTGAGTGAAGAGCGCAAGAAACTGGTTCAGTTTGTTGAACCTTACTATTACGCTGCAGGTCCAGCGTTGCTAACGAAAAAAGGCGTGACCTTCTCAAACTGGGAAGAAGTGAAAGGTAAAGCGATTTGCAGCAACCAGGGATCAAGTTGGAATGTACCGTTAGAGCAGAAATTTGGCGCGAATATCGTGGCTTTTCAGACTCAGCAGGAAGTTGATCAATCCTTACGTGACGGTCGCTGTTCCGCGCTGGTATCCGATGACAGCTATCTCCAGGCACGTTTTCTTAATGACAAAGATGGTATCTGGAAAGATTACATCATACAAAATCTGACGCCGTTTACTGAAGGTCCGTGGGGTCTGGCCGTTCGTTTTAACGAACCACAGTTCACCGATTTCATCTCAGGTGTGATTAAAGACTGGAACAAGCAAGGCACTATCATTGAACTAGCGACCAAGTGGGGACTAAAACCAGCGCCATTTGCAGTAAAGGCCCATGAAGAAGCCATTAAGCTATAACAATGATGTTATTTATCGCCGATGGATTTAAAGCGCTCTATGAGCAAACGGGCTGGAACTTTTCGGTGTTTTACAACGCCTGGGAAGCTCAGAAATACCTTACTGGGATGATCCTTACCGTTAAGCTGGCAGTCTGGTCGCTAGTTGGCTCAATGTTTATTGGGTTCTTATGTGTACTTGCCAGACAGTCCAGCCTGCGGCCTTTGCGCTGGCTGGTCACTGCCTATGTTGAACTGTTTCGTAATACACCTGGGCTGGCCCAGCTCTACTTTTTATTCTTTGGCATTGGTTCCTACTTCCATCTCTCCACTTACGGAGCAAACGGCGAGCTACCACTCGTATCGCCGTTTCAATTCGTAGTGATTGCTCTGTCACTGCAATATGGCGCATTTGTCGCCGAGATACTGCGTGCAGGCATTGAAGCGGTGCCGAGAACCACCGTCGAAGCTGCAGAATCCCTCGGCTACAACCGTACCCGTGCCATGCTTCATATCATTCTGCCACTGGCTTTTCGCGCCAGCCTGCCTGCGCTGGGAAATAACATGGCTCAGATTGTTAAAAGCACCGCCATTGCTTATGCCATTGCAGTGCCTGAAGCCTTGTATGTCGCGCATGAAATCTGGACGGAACACTTCAATGTGGTCGAAATGATGAATGTCGTGCTGATCAGTTATCTGGGATTAATGGGAATATTCACGCTGCTAGTGAAACTGCTCGAGCGTTGGCTAAAAGTACCGGGGCTAGGACGATGACTCTTATAGATACAATATTTCCAGCAGGTAGCGCTATCGCCGTGCTACTTCCTTGGTTACCGCTGATTCTGAAAGGGTTTGGGCTTAATTTACTGATTTCGATTCTGAGCATGGTAATGGGCATGCTGGCCGGTGTGCTACTTGGCGCTGCTCAAATGGCCCATCTTGCCATTATCCGACAGCCAGCCCGCACCCTGACATTGCTCTTTCGTAACAGTCCATGGCTGGTCATCATGTTTTATGTGATGTTTCTGCTGCCGTTTGAAATCAAGATAGCGGGTACATGGTTTAGTTTTCCCGACTGGGTAAAAGCAGTTGTCGCCCTGGCGATACCTGTCAGCGGTTATACCTCGGAGATTGTGCGCGGTGGGCTGAAATCTATCCCCACCACACAGTGGGAAGCCGCTGCCGCACTCGCTTTTGGTACTGTTCGCACTACGCTTACGATTATTTTACCGCAAGCAATACGTCAGATGCTGCCCCCTATGATGAACCTGTACTGCTCGGTGGTGATGGCAACCTCACTGGCCAATGTGGTGGGTGTGCAGGAAGTGATGACTATCACCCAAACCATTCTGACGACGGAAACACGCCCGGGTCTGATTCTGCCAGCCTATGGCATTACGTTGATCCTCTTTTTTGCCTTTGTTTTCCCGATCTCTCTCTTTTCACGCCGTTTAGAACGGGTGTGGCAATTTGGAACCCGCTGATGATTAATTCGCACAAACAACCTGCGCAGGTCGTCCTGACTGATGTTCATAAATCCTTTGGCAAAATAAACGTACTGAGCGGCATTTCCCTGTCAGTTGCACGTTCGGAAATTGTTTGCATCATCGGCCCTTCCGGTTCAGGCAAATCCACCCTGTTGCGCTGCATTAACGCGCTGGCTCCCATCAATGCCGGCTCGATTACCGTCGGAGGGATTGAGGTCAACGATCCTAAACTGGATGCGCTGGCCCTGCGGCGTAAAGTAGGAATGGTTTTCCAAAGCTACAATTTATTCCCACACCGCACCGTGCTGGAAAACATCATGATGGCTCCTGTTCAGGTGTTAAAACAACCCGTGAAAAGTGTGGAGGCTCAGGCTCGTAGCTTGCTGGCAAAAGTGCATCTGGAAGCAAAAGCCGACGCTTATCCGGGCGAGTTATCTGGTGGACAGCAGCAGCGCGTGGCCATTGCACGGGCGCTCTGTATGAACCCGGAAGTCATGATGTTTGACGAAGTGACCGCAGCGCTAGACCCCGAAATGGTCAAAGAGGTACTGACCACTATTCAGGATGTCGCACGTGATGGTATGACCTGTATTTTGGTCACCCATGAAATGCGCTTTGCCCGTGAGGTTGCCGACCGTATTTACTTTACCGACAAGGGAAAGATCGTCGAAAGCAACACGCCGCAGGAATTCTTTGAACATCCACAGGACCCTCGTACACAAGCGTTTCTGGAGAAGGTGCTGTAATAGCAACGGGCAAAATATAATGAAAACATCATCTATTAGCGGGCTGGTAAGTACTGAATGGCTTGTCGATCATCTGACCGATCCCGATATACTGGTTTTTGACTGTACGACTCGTTTAGTTCCTGATGAAAAGACGCTATACCGTGCCGAACCCGCACGGGCAGATTTTCACGCCGGACATATCCCCGGAGCACAGTTTATTGATGTGCAGGCCGACCTGTCTGATAACACCCACCGTTATAAATATATGCTTCCCACGCCCGAGAACTTTGCTGCGGCCATGACTCGCTTTGGCGTTCGCCCTGATATGCATATCATTGTTTATTCCAGTGCCGATCCGTGGTGGGCGACGCGTGTCTGGTGGCTGTTACGGGTGTTTGGTTTTGATAACGTCTCGGTGCTGGATGGCGGATTGAAAAAATGGCAGCACGAAGGTTTGCCGCTTGAAACAGGTGAAGGACGCCATCGCCCCGAAGGTCAGTTTATTGCCATACCACATTCGCACTTGGTCGCCGATAAGAGCGAAGTGCTCGCCGCAATCGACCATGAAGATATTTGCATTCTTAGCGCTCGCCTGCCTGCCCAGTTCTCCGGAGCGGAAGGCAACAATTACGGCCGTCCCGGTCGTATTACGGGTAGTGATAATCTGCCTGCCGCCAGCCTGTTCGATGCCAGTAGTGGAACCTACCTTCCGCTGAAGCAACTACGCGAAACCGTCAGCACACTCAATCTCGACAATAAAAAAGTCATTGCCTATTGCGGACACGGCATAGCAGCCAGTGCTGATGTTTTTGTCCTGACGTTACTCGGCCACCCTGATGTCGTCCTTTATGATGCCTCCCTCTCTGAATGGGCCGACACAGATTATCTCCCCATGGCCGTAGGCTAACGCTCACAACGCCTTATTACTAACGAATAACAGCAGGAGAACTGTTTTGATTTCTATCGGACTTATTGGTGCAGGGCGCATTGCTGCAGTGCACGCCCGGCATCTAAAAAATCATCCATTTGTACGTCTGGTTGCCGTTACCGATCCACTGATTGCGCGGGCAGAGGCTATTGCTGCTGAGCATGGGGCTCAAGTATTCCCTGACGCAAATGCCATTATTGCAGCTAAAGAAATTGATGCCGTTATTATTGCCTCATCAACGGAAACGCATTGTCCGCTGATGCTGGCTGCAGTACGAGCGGGTAAAAAGGTCTATTGCGAAAAACCGCTTGCCTCAACTCTGACAGAAGCCCACCGTACGCTGATTGAGTTAGGCGAGCAGCAACAACAGGTGATGGTCGGTTTTAACCGTCGTTTCGATCGTAACCATGCCGCGATACAAACAGATATTATGCAAGGACGTCTGGGGAAAGTGCAGACGGTACAAATCACCTCGCGCGGCCCCAACGGCATTCCCTCTCTGGAATACCTGCGAGTCTCCGGTGGCCTGTTTTATGACAAGATGATCCACTTTTTCGATCTGGTACGTTGGCTGACAGGTGAAGAAATTACCGATCTCTCAGCCTTTGGTTCAGTCATTGCCGATCCGCTATTTATTGAAGCTAACGATGTGGATACCGCCATGGTGACACTGAGAACTCACAGTGGAGCACTTTGCCAGATAGATAACGCTCGTCGTGCAGTATATGGCTTTGACGATAGGATTGAAGTCTTTGGTACGGGTGGGCTGGCTGAGTCATCACGTATCACTGAGGGCAGCGTGATGCGTATTTTTGATGACAAAGTGATGACGGAAGGGTTGCCTAAAGACCCCATGATTCGTATGGCACCGAGCTATGCCGCGGCTATTCATGCCTTCACGGTATTTGTGCGTAATGCGGGCACGCCAGAAGCTATTTCCGTTCCCGGTGTTTATGACGGGCTACGCGCTCAGATGATGGCAGAGGCCGCAACACGAGCAGCAGCTCAGCGACGTATTGTTTCTCTGGCAGAGATTGAAGCAGAACTGGCTTAATAGAAAACAAACAGTCGGGGCTGGCTTATCAAGCCCTGACTCCGCTCAAATCTGAAATAACCATTATCTCTACTATTGATCGGCATAGGGGCAGCAGTTAACTGCGCCCCTCCCCCAGCTAAAAGGAAGGGGCTTCCCGCGAAAAGCCCTGGTGAACTAAGCCGCAGTTTCCTTTCATTGTCAGCGAGCTAATCTGTTTTAACAGCCTGATTGTCATCGCTAAAAAGAGCGAACAGCATCAAAAATGATATGATCCTAAAAATAAAGGCAGCCCGTTTATAATCTATCAACTTACTGTTTTTGTATTATGCGATGATAATGAATAGCCGATTAGGTGTTTTTGATTTTGACTTAATAAGGGAATAGCCGATGCTCAAAGAAAACTTCAATGAACTACAAATTTTTCTTGTGGTGGCGAGAGAGCGAAGTTTTACCAAAGCGGCTGGCAAGCTGGGTGTTTCACAGTCAGCACTGAGCCACGCAATTAAAGCGCTGGAAGAGCGGCTGAATATCCGTCTGTTAACCCGAACGACCCGCAGCGTGGCACCCACAGCAGCGGGTGAGAGAATTATTGCCTGCCTTGAACCCCGGATCACCGATCTTGAGCGGGAACTGGTGTCGCTTATTCAGCTGAATAGTATCCCCTCAGGCAATATCCGTTTATCTGTCGGAGAGCATGCCGCGCGGAGTCTGGTATGGCCGAAGCTAAAACCCTTCCTACGGGAATATCCGGAAATTAATGTCGAACTGGTGGTGGATAACGGTTTTGTCGATATTGTTGATGGGCGTTTTGATGCTGGGATCCGTCTGGGGGAAAGTGTTGATAAAGATATGGTCGCCGTGAGAATTGGCCCACAGATGCGAATGGCTGTGGTCGCTGCTCCCTCCTATTTCGCCACTTATACTGCTCCTGAAACACCACATGAGCTACAAAATCATCGCTGTATTAATATGCGACTACCAACGGCGGGTGGCCTTTATCACTGGGAATTCGAGAAGGACGGAAAACCGCTACGTGTCAGGGTTGAAGGACAAGTGACTTTTAATCTGCTGGCGGAGAGAATTGATGCGGTATTGTCGGGTTTTGGTATCGCCTGTGTTCCTGAGAATATGGTTCAGGACCCTCTCAAGTCAGGGGAACTTATTCAGGTTCTGCAAGACTGGACGCCTGCATTCCCTGGGTACTACCTTTATTATCCCAGCCGCAAGCAGCATCCCCCGGCTTTTGCTCTTATGATAGATGCGCTGCGTTATTCGGAGTAATGGGCCAACAAGACATTACTGGCCCACTTTCATCAGGGCGTTAAGACTTCGCGTTAGTTAGCTCTTCTATCGCGGTTTACACGTCAAGTTTGCGGCCTGCCAGCCATTCCACCATCGCAGGATCACGATGGGAGAAGAATGCGCTGGTTGCAGTATCAAGCGCAGCTATCCGCAGCATATCTTCAGAACTGAGTTCAAAATCGAGGATATTGATATTCTCTTCCATACGTTCTTTTCGCACCGATTTCGCCAGCGAAACGATACCACGCTGGAAGATCCATCGCAGAACCACCTGCCCCACACTCTTACCGTATTTCTGACCGATAGCCGTGAGTACCGGATGCTGGAACAGACCATTTTTGCCTTCGGCAAAGGGTGCCCAGGCTTGGGGCTGAATACCACGGCTTTGCATCCACGGAACAGCATGCAGTTGCTGATTGAAAGGGTTGACCTCAACCTGGTTTACCGCAGGTGCAACCTTATTAAAGGCGATAAGATCAGCCAGTCGATCAGGATGAAAGTTGCTTACGCCAATGGCGCGAATTTTACCTGCCTGTTGCAGTTCTTCCATGGCACGCCAGGCACCATGAACATCACCGTAAGGCTGATGGATCAGATACAAGTCAACATAGTCCAGCTGTAGTCGGTTCAGTGAACGTTCAAACTGCGCTTTAGCCCCTTCATAATGGGTATCCTGCAACCAAAGTTTGGTGGTCACAAAGAGTTCGTTACGTGCGATACCCGTCTGTTTTAGCGCATTCCCGACCTGGGTTTCATTCTGATAGGACGCAGCGGTATCGATCAGTCGATATCCCGAATCAATGGCATCAATAACGGCTCTCTCGCATTCAGCGGCATCAGACATCTGAAACACACCAAAACCGAGCAGAGGCATTTCAATATGATGATTTAGTTTTACCGTTGGCATGATGTTCTCCTTTAGCTGTTGTTCAGGAAAGCATAGCGCAGAGGAAGTTATTCGATTAGAGAGGGTAATTAACTAGGGTTTATTAGCAGTGTTCATAAATCCGTATAAACACTGCTGTGCCTGGATAAAAAAGCAGAATTAAGGCAACTGGCTGTAATCCTGGTCTGAGACTGGCTCCAGCCACTCATTGGATGAGCCTTCAGCCGGGACGGCGACCGCCAGGTGGGCAAACCAGCTGTCCTGGGCGGCACCATGCCAGTGTTTGACGCCTGCCGGAATATTAACCACATCGCCTTCGGTAAGCTGACGCGCTGGTTGATTCCATTCCTGATACCAGCCTCGGCCCCCCGTCACTAGCAAGATCTGTCCGCCTTTATGGTGAATATGCCAGTGGTTTCGACAACCTGGTTCAAACACCACATTGCCAATATTGACACCTTCTGTAGACAACATATTCAGGTAGCTTGTCCCCTGAAAATATTGTGCATAGGCTTCATTTTTTTCTCCTTTAGGGAAAATACCATTACCGTCAAATTGCTCGCTCATTTTGTCTCCATTAGCCGCTTGTACCGGCATACTGCTGTTATCTGTTTGCTCTATCACCTCAAGCAGAACTGCACTGGCATTGGCCGCCATATCGGGGGAACATTTCAGCTTAAGCACCTCGATAAAATCCCCTAGTTGCTCTGCTGTCAGACCCGTTTGCAGGCTCATCGAATAATGACTTTTAAGCTGGCTATTAACCCCGGACAGCGCCGCCAGAGCGGAAATCGTTGCCAGCTCTCGGGTCTGCCAGTCCAGAATATCTCTCTGGAAAATATCACCGAACAGATGTGACTTAAGAAAGCGGTCAATCACCGGGGCAAACTCAAACAGCGGGCCGCTTACCGGCTGTCCTACGAGTCGGGTCTGGTTGTCGGTACCGCCCTCGAGGCTATCCCAGCTAGCGGGCGCGGGAGTTGCCGTTTGCCCCTCGTTATCGATGATGCCTTTCTGGCTACGCTGTTCCAGTACCTCCATCAACGCACCAAGGGCATTCAAACTTCTGGGGAAACCGGCGTAGGCATACAGCTGAACCACTATTTCTTTGAGCTCATTAATGGTCAGTCCCGCATCAAGCCCTTCATTCAGGGCCGCATCCAGCCCCATCCTATCGCCGTTTGCGGTAAAGGCTGCAACGGGGATCACGGCGCGTTGTTTGTCGTTGAGAACAGGGTGCATGGCGTACCTCCAGGGGAAATAAAAAGCCGTACTGAGGATGATTAAACCTGAAGGAGTCAGTGTAGTGAAAGCGGGATTAAATGATAAGATACGCAAATGTAGATACACTGGTGCAATAAATTCACCAATTATGACAAAAGAAAAATTAAACGACCTGCAAGCCTTTGTCACCGTTGCCCGCGAACGTAGCTTTACCCGGGCAGCAGCGATACTGGGCATTTCCCGCTCCGCACTCAGCCATACAATGCTGGGACTGGAGGCGCGTCTGGGGGTCAGATTATTGATTCGTACCACGCGGAGCGTTTCACCCACGGATGCGGGTAATCAGCTCCTGACTGTTCTCGCCCCACGGTTAGATGAAATCGAGTCTGAACTCGCGTCGCTGCGCGCATCCCGCGATAAACCAGCCGGTTCAGTTCGTATTACTGCCAATGACCATGCCATCGTCACCGTTCTCTGGCCACGACTCCTGCCATTGATGAAACAACATCCGGATATCAATATTGAATTCAGTGTCGGATATGAACTGACCGATATCGCTGCCCAACAGTTTGATGCCGGGGTGCGTATGGGGAGTCAGGTGGATAAAGATATGATTGCCGTACGTATTACACCAGACGTACAAATGGCCGTTATTGCCGCACCAGATTATCTGTCAGCCAGGCCACCAGTCATACTGCCTGCTGACCTTATGGAACATAACTGTATCAATCTTCGGTTGCCCACGCATGGTGCGCTTTATGCCTGGGAATTTGAGCACCAGGACCAGCAGGTTAATGTCCGGGTTAGCGGGCAAACCATTTTTAATAATACCTTTCTGATGATTCAGGCAGCCATCGACGGCATGGGCATTGCATATGTTCCCCATGACTTAGTGGCTAAATCTATTGCATCAGGAGAACTGGTGTCATTGCTTTCAGAATGGTGTCCGTTTTTTCCGGGTTATTATCTTTATTATCCCAGCCGACAACATTTGCCCGTTGCTTTTGAGCTGGTGATTGATGCTCTACGCTGGCAAAAAAGAGGGTAGCGTCAAATGAAGGAAAGCTCATTCATTAGCGAATGAGCTTTCCTGATATTGATTACTGCAAATTTTTGTCTTGCAAGAACCGACTAACTAAGTCAGCAATCTGAACATTATTCAGGTCAGAAAACGGGAAGTGAGTATTTCCCTTTATCCCTATCTCCGGCAGATGTATCACCGTCACATCCCCACCTTGTTTGTTCACCACCTCACGCCACTCGCGGGCCATTGCCAGACGGACCCGCCAGCTATCCTGTGCAGGCATGGCTACCGGTTTATCCGGGATGTTGTCGCCGTAAATAATCAGAATGGGTATTTTGGTCAGCGCGGTAAACTGTTCCCGTGAAACGGGTTCACCTTTCAGGGTATCGAATGCGCTTGGCATAGCTGCTGGTAATTCATTTTCCGGGAAGACAAAGCCACTGCCCGGCTCAAAAGCGACAATGGCTTTTACCTTGTCATTTTTAATCGCAGTATACCAGCCAGGTCCGCCCCCCTGAGAGTGGGTAAAGAGGATAGCCGGGCCAGACTTATCCACTACCGCAGATAGAGCATCAGAAATCACATCGCTATCAAATGGCCCGGTATTTGGAGTCATCTGACGGAAATATTGATTCAATACTTCTTTATCATGGGAGAACTGCACGTCTTTAAAATAGTCGGGCCAGACGCCGACGCGAAACTGATTAAACCACATCTGTTCATCCGGTTTTGGCGTAACAGTCCCTTCTACTGTAGTACGACCCGCACGGCCCCGACGCGGTTGATCGACCAGATAGGTTGAGAATCCACGACGTAGAAATATATTCTGGAATCCTTCACGACCATCCGGGGTACTTTCCCAGGTACGAGACGACTGACCTGCGCCATGCAACATCACAATCGGGTATCGATGAGGTTGCTCCGGAATTTGATAAAATACTGACGCATGATCACCATGGTAAGTTTGGCCAGCAGACTCCAGCGGCTTTTTCGCGTCAAACTTTCCAGTTGAAGTGATAATAGTGCCACCAGCAGCAAAACTGCCTTGTTCCTGAATAACTAATGGCTCGGCATAAACGGAGTGAGCCACCAAGCCACCCGCTACCATGCAGATGGTCAGTGTTTTTAATATTATCTTCAAGATTACCTCCTCTGTTATTGAGCTCTGAGTTGTTAGAAAGGGGATCCCGTTCCCTTGATTGCTCTTACTGGCAGATTTATAAATAAACCGAATCAGCCGCGTACCGACGCTAACCAATCGGTTACCGTTTCGGTTATTTTTCGTTCCTGGCTACATTCAATGACCAGTGGTTTCTCCCGACGAGCGTTGGCAGCGAGGCTCGCCAGGATATCGTCGCTGTTGCCTGTACCGTAGCCGCCATGGGTGATAAAAGGGATAAGTAATTTACCCGCAAGGTCATGACGGCTAAGAAAGGTTTGCACCACAGGGGGCATGCTGGTTCCCCAGACAGGAAAACCTAAATACACCGTCTGATAGCCTGAAATATCAGTGATATAATTTTTTAATGGCGGTTTTATTCCGCGGGTACGCTCATTTTTTGCCTGTTCAACCGTCTGAAAATAGTCCTCCGGATAAGGCCTGGCAGGTTCTATTTCAAATAGATCCGTTTTCAGGCGGCGATGAATGACACCCGCAATCACCCTGGTATTCCCACTACGGGAAAAATACACCACCAGAATACGACTGTTGCTCTGCGCGCTGATGGTTTTGGATGCTGCTGATACCGGGGAGACATTCCCTAGCGCGAATCCCGCCATGGCGGTAATCAACAGTCTGCGGGTGGCATCATGATCCATACTGGACTCCTCTGTTAGTTCGCCAGTGCCTGCTGTAACGCCAGTTCTGCACGTCTCGCGGCATCATTTTCGCCATTGTTACGCAGAACCTGTGCCAGTTGACGCAGTTGCGCTGCCGTCAGGCCCACCCGCATGCTGGCACGCATATGTGATAGCAGTTGCGATTCAACACCCGGCGTGGCCGCTAATGCGCCAACGGTTGCCAGCTCACGGCTTTGCCAGTCGAGGTTATCGCGAGCAAAAATATCGCCGAACAAATGCGTTTGCAGAAACTGATTAATCACGGGGGCAAAATCGAACAGAGGTCCCTGAACCGGCGCACCTGAGATGGTGGTCTGGTTAGCGGTACCGACACGACGAAGTTCATCCCCGGTCGGTACAGGAGCAATGGGTTCTTTACCCTCAGCGTCTTTGATACCTCGTTGTTTACGTGCTTCAACAACTTTCATCAGTTCATTAAGCGCATTCAGGCTGCGAGGAAATCCAGTATAGGCATAGAGCTGGACGAGAATTTCTTTGGTTTCATTGATAGTCAGTCCAGCATCCAGACCTTGATTTAGCGCGGCATTCAATTTATCCATCTGACTGCTAGCCATAGCCGCCGCAATCAACGGGATAGCTTGCTGCTGTGCAGATAACGAGTTGGAAACCGTTTGCTGCTGGTCCATTTTAGTGGCCTCTTTCGTTTCTGGCGCAGCATTTGCCGCGAAACTAAAACCGAGGATAAGCAGTGCCGCTGCCGATAATGTCTTAGTGCGCATGGTATTGTTCATCTGTCACCTGCTCCTTCCAGTCAACGCTTTTGCCATCTACTGTTCCGCTTATCGCCAGATGCGTCATTGCGCTACCGGGCGTTGCACCATGCCAGTGTCGGACACCTGGCGGACAAGAGACGACATCACCTGCGCGAATAGTCTGTACTGGCTGGCCCTCCTGCTGCGTCAGCCCTACGCCGGAGGTGACTATCAGTCGCTGACCTGCCGGATGCGTATGCCAGGCCGAGCGCGCACCTGGCTCAAAGGTGACATAAGCACCAGAAGCATTGATGTCATTACCCGATACGAAGAGAGGATCTACCCGAACGCGTCCGGTAAAATTTTCTGCAGCCCCATATACCGCATTCTGACTTCCTGCGGGAGCGATATGGACGGCAGCATTTGGCTCCGCAGCCCAGGATGAAAACGTAAAGAGGGGCAGTAACAGCCCGAGAGAACGTAAATGTCGAGTCATGCAAAGCATCCTTATCAGTGAAGAGGAGATGGCCTGCAATGATTCTAACGAGGGTGACATGTCATCAAGCTGACGACCGACTGACAATTATGTCAGTTAACCTTATTTCCGACGTTGTATCGGCGTGAACATCACTAAGCGCCTTATCCGGCTGTATTGCAAAGGTCAGTCCAAAGGTGTTGATGCCCCCTTCACTACGCACAAAAACATCGCCCCGATGCATAATGGCAACAGCACGGACTATCGATAAACCGAGCCCGTGATGGGTAGCACTCTTGGCTCGGGAGGAGTCAACACGATAAAAACGTTCAAAAAGTCGATGTAAATGCCTGGACTCAATAGGATCTCCTGGGTTAGACACTTCCACACAGGCGTGATTATTCTGTACGCTTAAGCGAATGATAACCGTGCTGTTGGATGGCGAATGTCTTGCGCTATTTTCCAGTAAATTGGCCAGGGATCGATGGAATAAACGCCGGTCAATATGCGCCGTTACATCCCCCTCAACCTCCAGCGAAAGCTGCTTTTCAGCAAACGAGGGTTCTACATATTCCGCAGTTTTAAGCGTTTCTTCGCGCAGAGAGAGCGGTGTAAGCTGGGAAGCATGTTCGCCCGCATGGGCATGGGACAGAAAAAGCATGTCGTTAACAATAGACGTCATACGCTCAAGCTCTTCAAGATTTGAACCGAGTAACTCTTCTTGCTCATCATACGAACGTCGACGTGACAGCCCCAGTTGTGTCTGACCAATCAAGTTGGTCAGCGGTGTACGGAGTTCATGGGCAACATCAGCATTAAAACTTTCAAGCTGTCGCCAGGCTATCTCCTGCCGTTCCAGTACTCCGTTAAATGATAAAGCTAGCTGCTGTAATTCTTCAGGTAACGCGTGAGTATCCAGGCGCTGACCATGGTCCCCCGGAGCCAGATGTTGAGCCTGCTTACTGAGCATTCTCACTGGACGCAGACCGATTTTTGAAACCATATAACCCAGCAACGCAACGATAAGCACACCCAATACAGCAATAATGAGCAGAGTACGAGTGAAGGCATCGAGTGTGCTCATATACGGCGTGGAGTCGATAGCAACCACATAGCGTAACTCAGGCCTTTCACCGTTTGCCTGGATAGTTTTTACCAGCAGAAAAAGTGAGCATGCCCCTTCGGAAGCGCCGGGTACTTTATTAAAGCCTTCCTGTAAAGAGGACCACTGAATACCGACTGGCGGTGTCCCGCCCACGTTAAAATGTGGGTTATCGCTGACTATCCAGTAGCGAACACGGTCCCCTTCTGAATTAGTCAACACGGTAAATTTATCGGCCAGCGTAGACCAGCCGTCGGATGAGGTTCGTGCGGTAATCCACGGGTTCATTAATGACTCACGGAATAGCAGTTCGTTGTGCATCTGCTTTTGCAGGGAATCATGTAATGAACTGCGCAGCAGAATACCGATAACTGACACAATCAGCAGCGCGGATAATGCAAACATCAGCGCCAGATGGACTGAGATGGAACGCTTAAGCATAGTTATCCTCTTTACTTATTCTGGCCTGACTTCGAGGACATACCCCATACCACGTACGGTATGAAGTAATTTAATATCGAATGGGGCATCAACTTTAGCCCGCAGGCGTTTAATCGCTACCTCAACTACATTGGCATCGCTGTCAAAATTCATGTCCCAGATCTGTTCAGCAATCATCATCTTTGACAGGATCTCACCCTGATGTCGGGCAAGAAGGCTTAATAGCGCAAACTCTTTAGCGGTAAGCTCCTGGCGAATTCCGGCACGAAACACTCGGCGAGCCAGCAAATCAAGATGCAGATCGTGAATTTGTAACTGTGTGATATCTGCGCCATCGGTTGACCTGCGGCGTACCAGTGCCTGAATACGCGCCACCAGCTCAATCAGTGAGAAAGGCTTCGGGAGATAGTCATCCGCGCCAAGGCGAAGGCCTTTGACGCGTTCATCCACCGATCCCCTGGCAGATAACATCAATACCGGTGTCTGTTTACTGGCTCGCAGGCCCTCAAGCACCCGATAGCCATCCATGCCAGGTAACATCACATCAAGAATGATTGCGTCATAGTCGAATTCCAGCGCGTAATGAAGACCTTCTGCCCCATCGGCAGAGACATCTACTGTAAACCCGGACTCACCCAGCGCCCGGTTGAGATAGGTTGACGTTTTTTCTTCATCTTCGACTAATAACAGACGCATAACGAGATTCCTTTTAACTTTTTAAGGGGGCTTCAACATCCGAATAAATCTGTACGGCATCCGGCAGGCGCTGGCCTTGGATAGTGATAGCATCCAGTGAACGGGTCAGCTCAGCCATCTCACCGGGAGTCAGGGCGATATTTACCGCAGCGGTATTTTGCAGCATATGGTCTTTATTAGTGGTACCGGGGATCGGAACAATCCAGGGTTTACTTGCCAGTAACCATGCCAGTGCAACCTGCCCTGGTGCGGCATTTTTTCTTATTGCCCAGCGGTTAAGTAATTCAACCAGTTGTAAGTTGTTGGGCAGGTTCTCCGGCGAAAAACGTGTTTCTGTTGCGCGGAAATCACCGGCTGCGAATCGAGTTCTTTCATCAATCCAGCCCGTTAAAAACTGTACCCCTAATGGGCTCCATGGCACAAAGCCAATACCCAGCTCTTCGCATACCGGGATCACCTGCTTTTCAGGGCCACGCCAGAGCATGGAGTACTCACTTTGTACGGCGGTTACCGGTAATGCGGCATGGGCCCTTCTTAAGGTATTCGTCCCCATTTCTGACAGACCCCAGTGCAAAACTTTGCCCTGATCCATTAAGTCCTTAATAACACCGGCGACATCTTCGATAGGAACCTGAGGATCGACTCGGTGCTGATACAGTAAATCAATACGATCAGTGCCCAGGCGTTGGAGCATATTTTCAACCACCAGCCTGATATGCTCCGGTCTGCTATTGAGGCCCGGCAGGCGCTTGCCTGTCTGCTGATCGATATTCCAGCCAAATTTAGTGGCGATAACGATATTGTCCCGAAAAGGGGCGACTCCTTCACCAAGGATTCTCTCTACTTCAAACGGACCGTAAGCTTCAGCTGCGTCAAAAAATGTCACCCCTTCATCAAATGCCTGGCGGATAATACTCACCATTTCAGGACGCCTTGGGACTGACGTGTCGTATTTACGGCTCATATTCTGCACCCCCAACCCCATAGCAGAGACTTCCAGCTCTCCGAGTTTGCGTTTATCGGACGTCACAGAGCGCTGACGAGTTGGTGCGGGTGAATTCACCAGAGGGGATTGCCCTGTTGCCGATACCTGAGGGATCAGGGATGCGGCAGCCAGGCCCGCCCCGGCGACTAAGAGCTTACGTCGCTCAGGCATAACAGGGTTATTTTGACTTTTCATGGGTCACTCCTTTTCTCAGCAGATTGAATATGTACCCGTCATACTTCAAGTTGCTCAGGTCTGCTGGCGTTCAGGCAGCCGAATCACATAGTCTATCTATGCTCATCGACTGCCTTCTCTTTGCGCCTACAAGCAACTCGAATTATTTAGGGTATAAATCTCATTAAACCTGAGAACATTCTGCTGCCAGATTGCCAACATAAGACTGACACTCAGCTGACAGCATTGTCAGAAATGGTGGCTCGTCCCAGACTGCTCCCTGACAAAAATGTTATTTCCCTGTCACGATGCTGACAGCCCTCACTCCCTACTCTGAGCCTGCATATTTAATTTTCCAGTCTGTATATACCCAAAATAATTCGAGTTGCTTGTAGGCGCTGAGTCAATCCTGTCGCTGAGCATAGATAAACTATGCGATTCGGCAGGATTGATGAGCGCAACACCCAAGCAGCTTGAAGGATGAAGGGTATAGCCAGGCTATCGATCACCGGGAGATACCATGAAATTCAATCTGTTAAATGCAATACTGTTTACAGCAGTGGCAGGAATTAGCTCAGCCAATGCCGCTGATTACAAAAAGAACCCCTTCACTCTGGTCTACGATGGTGCCATCACTGAAAACGTTAAAGGCAAGGTCAACATCCACCCGGTGAAATACTCCCTGCATGGCATCCAGATTGCTGCAAATGTCTATACACCCGCTAACTATGACCCCGCGAAAAAATATCCGGCCATTGTGGTGGCTCATCCTAATGGCGGCATAAAAGAACAGGTCGCCGGGTTATATGCTCAACGCCTTGCCGAGCAGGGTTACATTACTATCGCTGCCGATGCCGCTTATCAGGGAGCCAGCGGCGGCATGCCTCGTAATGTTGATATCCCCGCTAACCGCATCGAGGATATTCACGGTATGGCTGACTACCTCAGCCAGTATCCGGGGGTTGATGACACCCGCATTGGCCTGCTGGGTATCTGTGGCGGTGGCGGCTATTCATTAAAAGCCGCTCAGACCGATAAACGCTTTAAAGCACTGGCAACACTGAGCATGTTCGACTCCGGCCGTGTACGTCGCAACGGTTACCAGGACTCACAGATATCGACCATCCAGGAAAGGCTGAAACTGGCAAGCGATGCCCGAGCTAAAGAAGCCGCCACGGGTGAAGTCAGCTATTCCGGTGACGCTAACCTGACAGATGAGCAAATCGCTAAACTGCCCTTTGATCTCTACCGCCAGGGCTACGAGTATTACTGGAAAACGCATGCGCATCCGAATTCCACGTTCCGTTACACCACCAGCAGCCTGCTGGATTTGATGAGATTCGATGCACAAAGCAATATGGATCTCATCAATCAACCGCTGTTAATGATGGCGGGTACGAAAGCAGATTCGCTTTATATGACCGAAAGCGCATTCAAGATGGCTACCGGTACCCAGAATAAAGAGTTATTCCTGATAGACGGCGCGACCCATATCGAAACCTATTGGGTTCCAGATTACGTTGACCAGGCAATGCAAAAGCTAGATGTCTTCTTCGATAGCAATATTTAAGCCATATCAGTCGATGTTCCTATGGGGTATCGACTGATACCCTACCGGAGCCCAGATTAACGAAGTCGGGATAAAAGATAATTACGCCTGGCAGATAGGAGCTATGAATGAAATTCATCAATCCGGATAAGGGGAGATAGGCTTTGATGGCTATTTTTTTACCTGAATAGTCAGTGCCATCAAGGCACTGGCTACCGTAAACACCGCAATTATCCAACCCATTGTCCAGGGTGTTCCATCACTCAAAAGCGCCAGCAATAGCGAAGAGATAATACCACTGCCATACTGCAACGATCCCATCAAGGCTGATGCTGAGCCGGCAGCATGCGGTATAGAATCCAGCGCACAAGCCGTAGAGGTTGCAGCGATAATTCCATTCATGGAAAAGAATACAAATACAGTAGCGACAATCGCCGTTATTCCACCAATACCCAACCCGGTAGCCACGGCAAGTAAGATTGCTGCCAGGGCGGCAACTGATACGGCTATCTTAAGTAACGATTCGAGTGGATAGCGATGAACCAAGCGTCTGTTGACCATGCTTACGGCCATTAATCCCACAATGTTAACGGCAAACAACCCACCGTAATACTGCGGATCGACTCCAAAGTAGGTGATGTACACAAACGGAGAGCCTGTGATAAAAGCGTAGGCCGCAACGTAGTATAACGTCAGGCATAGCGTAAAACGCAGATATTGAACGTGGGTGAGTAACGCATAATAGTTACTAAAGGCGCTGGATATAGACGTTTGTGTTCGTTTGTTTTCAGCTAAGGTTTCCGGTAACCAGAATAACGAAATTAGCATCACTATTCCGATGACCGCCAGCAGCCAAAAAATAACGTGCCAGGAGGCGACTTTCATTATTTGTCCACCAATCAGTGGACCCATAATCGGTGCAATGGCCATAATTATCATTAATGTTGAAAGCATTTGTGCAGCACGAGTACGACTGAAAAGATCGCGGATCATTGCCCGCGCCAGCATCGGCCCCGTACAGGCACCTAAAGCCTGAAAAACACGCCAGAAGACGATTTGCGTGATATCGGTTGATAGCGCACAGCCAACCGAACCTGTAATGAATAGTCCCATCCCGATAAACAGGGGTAAACGCCGACCAAAGCGATCGCTAATCGGTCCCCAAACCAATTGTGCGATACAAAAACCAATCAGAAAACCGGTGATAGTCAGCTCTGCATCTCCCTGTAAATCTTTTGCCATCACCGGCATGGCTGGAAGGTAGATATCCGTTGATAAAGAGGTGACCGCCATTAAAGCACTGAGGATCAGTATAAAAGTAAGGCCCGTTTTTTTAGCTTTCGCTGGCTGAGTTTGTGTCTGTAGATTAAGCATAGTTATCTGTCTGGATATCATGAGATAAGAGTATGTTAGCGGGTTTGTCCTTACTGATAATGGCGGCTGGAGAATAGGCACTATGAGTCATCTTCATTAATCATTGAGGGTAGCCATCGCAAACCATCAGATTTTCAAGGTATCAATGACGGCACGTAGAGCCGGTGAAACATTGCGATGGGGGTAATAAAGGAATAAGCCGTCCATTCGCAGGCTGTAGCGCTGTAATGTTCTGATAAGCGTACCGCGTTCAAGGCAGTCAGTCACCAGTTCAACGGGCACATACGCTAGCCCCAGACCCAAACGGGCCGCTTCTGCTTCCATATAACTATCAGATAAAGTCCACTGCCCCTGCGGTCGGTGCATGAATTTTTTATCATCCAGATGAAACTCCCACGGGTACAAACTCCCGTCAGCAAGCTGATAGGCAATACAGGGATGAGCCACTAAATCAGCGGGAGTTTGTGGAAAACCGTAGCGACGATAGTGTTCGGGGGTAGCGACTACCGCCATCTCCATATCGGAGGTAATGCGTACTGCAACCATGCCACTGCTCACCTCTGGGCCAAGGCGAACGCCTGCATCAAATCGCTCTTCGATAATATCCACGAACCGGCTCTCATTCATCAGTTCCAGCCGGATGTCAGGGTATTGCTGTTTAAATACCGCAAGCTTTGGCAGCAGACATTTATCTATCGCGTGCTGACTGGCGTTAATGCGGACGGTACCGGAAGGGGTCTGACGATAATGTGCCAGGGTAGCAAGCCCCGTATCTAATGCATCAAACCCGGACTCCGTGGTCTGGTAGAGTTGCTCCCCGGCTTGTGTCAACGACAGCTTGCGCGTGGTGCGCACCAGAAGCTGGACGCCGAGCCTTTCTTCAAGCTCGCGAACAGAACGACTGATACCTGATTGAGCAAGTCCAAGCCGTTGAGCTGCCGCAGTAAAACTGCCTTCCCGCACCACCTGCATAAACAGGTAAAGCTCATTATAGTTTTCCCGCTTTGCCATCAATTTGTCCTCTGAAACACCAGCCTGCTCGCTGATTAATAACAATATGGTATTAATTCTAGCAGTATTCACCCTCTAATCAGCATTAATTCTGCTCACTATAATAGCCCCATAGCAACAAAGCACAGCGGCGTTGTCCGTATGAAACCTGAACCTATATCTTTTTCTTCAGAGGGAATTTCAATGATGACTTTCACTAAAAAACTGACAACGGCGGTACCCGCCATGCTGCTCTGTGCAACATTAAGTGGCGTGCCGACACTGAGTATTGCTGATCCAAAGAATCCCAATACCCCCGTGTCAATGATAACTAAATGGGATAAAACCTTTGCTGAAAGCGATAAGGTGGAACACCGTAAAGTCTCATTCCAGACCCGATATGGCATAACCTTAGTAGGCGATCTCTATATTCCAAAAGATTTGGGTAATGGCAAACTTCCTGCTATTGCAGTCAGCGGGCCTTTTGGTGCGGTCAAGGAGCAATCCAGCGGTCTGTATGCCCAGACCCTGGCTGAGCAAGGCTTTGTCACACTGGCCTTCGATCCTTCCTACACCGGTGAAAGTGGTGGTAACCCGCGTAACGTCGCCTCGCCGGATATCAACACTGAAGATTTCAGCGCCGCGGTTGATTTCCTGGGATTACAAAAAGAGGTCGATCGTAACCGTATTGGCGTACTCGGCATCTGTGGCTGGGGCGGCATGGCGCTGAATGTGGCCGCAATGGATACCCGCGTTAAAGCGGTTGCCACCAGCGTTATGTACGATATGAGCCGGGCCATGGGCCATGGCGTGGGTGATGGTAAAGACCGTTATTCCACCGCCGATCGCCGTGCTGTACTGCAATATCTGAACGAACAGCGCTGGAAGGATGCGGAAAACGGCACCTTCGCGCAGGGCAGCCACGATCTGTATGTCGACCAGAATGGCAAAGTCAGCGCAGGTGAACGTATTCTGCCAGAGGCTTTACCTGCAGACCCTCATCCAGTCCTGAAAGAGTTCTTTGACTACTACCGGATGCCACGTGGTTACCATGAGCGTTCCGTTAACTCCACTGCGGCATGGACGGCAACGACGCCTTTATCCTTTATGAATATACCGCAGCTTAGCTATGCCAGTGAAATCACTATCCCGACACTTATCGTGACAGGGGCTGATGCACACTCACGCTATTTCGCAGAAGATGCGTTTAAAATGGTCGGTAGCAAAGATAAAGAACTGGTGATTGTCCCTGGGGCAAACCATGTGGACTTATACGACAATGCTGCGGGTAAAATACCGTTTGCCCAGATTGGGGCATTTTTCAAAACCAGTTTAAAATAACTATCTGAATCATAAGTTGTTAATGGGCCATCTGTATCAGACAGATGGCCTTGATTCTGCCCGCCATTTATCTGATGCGCTAGCGAGCCCTTACCACATCACACTGCCTTGTTACTTATCATTTTAACCGCTATTCGGTGAATAGTGCCTGCTCTGACCACGTCTGAATAGGGTCGGGGCAATATTCAGAGATCCTGCTAATGTCCACACAGAGCTATACAACACCACGTAAGGAAAAACACGCCTACTGGAGCGGCATTTATGCTATGACCTTGTGCGTATTTGTGCTAGTTGCATCGGAATTTATGCCTGTCAGCCTGCTGACACCGATTGCGCTGGATTTAGGCATCACCGAGGGACTCGCTGGTCAGGGAATTGCTATCTCCGGTGCGCTAGCCGTTCTGACCAGTCTTAGCCTTTCCCGTCTTGCCGGAAAGCGTAATCGTAAATATATCCTTCTGGGAATGACCACTCTGATGGCGGTCTCGGGAATAATTATTGCTTTTGCGACCAGCTACCTGGTGTATATGGCAGGGCGTGCACTGATTGGTATCGCCATCGGTGGCTTTTGGTCCATGTCCGCAGCAATGGCCATTCGTCTGGTGCCACAGCGCCATGTCACCCGTGCGCTGGCCATTTTTAACGGCGGTAACGCGCTGGCAATGGTCATCGCGGCTCCGCTTGGCAGCTATCTGGGAGCAACGATAGGCTGGCGCGGAGCCTACTTAAGTCTGGTCCCGGTTGCGATAGTCGCCTTTATTTGGCAGTGTTTTAGCCTGCCAGATATGAACGGTGATAAAAACCCGTCATCGCGTAAAAGTCTGTTTCAGTTGTTCCGCAACCCTATTGTCTCTGTTGGTATGCTGGCCTGCGGCTTATTCTTTATGGGACAGTTTGCATTATTTACCTATCTACGTCCGTTTCTGGAAACCGTAACTCAGGTCAATGCATCCGGTCTGTCACTGATTTTGCTCACTATCGGCGTGGCAGGTTTTGTCGGGACACTGATAGTCACTACATTCCTCAACGCGAAATTTTATCCGACGTTGATAGTCATTCCTTTGTTAATGGCCGCCATTGCCGTCAGCTTAATACTGGCTGGCCACAATGTCTGGATTGCCGCCCTGCTGCTAGGTTTCTGGGGCTTGCTGGCCACCGCGGCACCAACCGGATGGTGGACATGGATAGCACGCACGCTTCCCGAAGATGCGGAGGCGGGAGGTGGACTGATGGTCGCCGTGATCCAACTCTCTATTGCACTGGGCTCAACGGTAGGGGGCATTATGTTTGACCGTCTTGGCTGGCAGAGCACTTTTACTATGAGTAGCCTGTTGCTGGTTAGTGCTGTCGTTCTGACATTTCTCACCTCGCGCCAGAAAGCGAGTACACATTAGTCTGGAGCAGGTCCACGCTCGATAAAGGTTGATAGTGCGATATAGCTTCGCACCGAGCGGACACCTTCAAGATTTTGAATTTCCATCAGGAAATTTTCCAGAGATTCGGTATCGGCTGCTCTTACTTTGATAAAGACGCAACCGTCTCCGGCAACAGTATGCAGTTCTTCAACCTCTTTTCGACTCGTGAACTGAAGAAGTGCGCGGGTTGCTGTATAGCTGCTGGTATCAATCACCAGAAACGTCAGTAATGTCCGCCCTAGTTTGCAGCCATCGAGTATCGCAACGGTTCCCTTAATCACGCCATCACGTTTTAATCGCTTCACCCGATCGTGAACCGCGGGTGCCGAAAGATTCACAATATCGCTCAGTTCGGTGTAACTGCGGCCTGCATCTTCCGCCAAAGCACCTAATATTTTTCGGTCAATAGCGTCCAATTCTGCCGGTTTATGTCTTGTCTGCCGAATAGTATCTTTTTCTTTATCAAATGCGCTCACAGGGCTTCACCTTCAGAATAAAAGTATGAATATACTCTATTTTACCTAATATCATTAAGTCAGAAAACAGATAATGGAGTTGTCATGCCCATCGCACTTTTCGCCCTCGCCGTCGGCGCATTCGGTATAGGTCTTACTGAATTTGTTATTGCCGGGATCCTCCCTGAAATTGCCACAGCGTTTGAGGTCAGTATTCCGAAAGCAGGGATGGTAGCCACCTCCTACGCGCTCGGTGTTTTTGTCGGTGCACCGCTATTAACGGTGTTGGGTGCCAGAGCTCCCCGTAAAGCTATGTTGATAGTACTGGCTGGTATCTTCACGGTCGGGAATATCGTTACGGCCATGGCACCAACACTGGAAATAGCCATAGTCGGCCGGATTATCACCTCCTTTAATCACGGAGCCTTTTTTGGTATCGGCTCGATTATTGCCGCATCGCTGGTGGCTCCCGGCCGTCAGGCCAGTGCTATCGCCTTTATGTTTTCGGGACTGACGCTGGCTAATTTAGTCGGTGTCCCGGTAGGCACCTGGCTTGCTCAGACCTATAGCTGGCGGCTGGTTTTCTGGGTGATAGCCGGTATTGGGTTGCTGATGATTGCCAGTATTGCTTTGCTTGTCCCGCATATTAAGAAAGGGAAAGCTATCGCTTTGCGAGCCGAGCTGCGCGCCTTTGTTGATCCGCAGGTGCTACTGGTGATGGGGATTACTGTTTTCGGCCCAGCGGCCTTTTTCACCTCCATCACCTATATCGCGCCGATGATGATAGAAAAGGCTGGCTTTTCAGCGGCTGGTGTCGCGTGGCTGATGGTGCTTTTTGGACTCGGGCTTGCTGTAGGCAACTGGATTGGAGGGCGCTTCGCCGATCGTTCCCTGTTTGGCACGCTTTTCGTCACTCTTGCTGCTCAAGGAGTGGTTCTGCTGGTTTTCTGGGTGGGTGTCGAAAACCCGATAGTGGCCAGTATTTCAGTCTTCCTGATGGCGGCTTTCGGTTTCGCCACCGTCTCGCCGATTCAGAAACTGGTGATGGAACGTGCCAGTCATGCCGGTGCCCCGACCATGGCTGCATCGGTCAATATCGGTATGTTTAACTTAGGCAACGCACTGGGTGCATGGGCTGGCGGGGCAACCATTGCTGCGGGCTTTGGTCTGGCTTCACCTAACTGGGCCGGGGCTATTCTGTCATTTATTGCACTGGGCCTCGCGTTCTTCGCCTGGCAAAGTGCCCGCATTAATGAATACGCGTGGTAGCTGGGAAACTTTTTTATTCTAAACGTAGATGATAGAACACCGTTGTGGTGTTCTATCTTTATCGCACACAATGAAATTATCTGTACAGTCGGTCTCGACAGAATAAAAACTATGACTGTATCGCCTGATTGATAATAATTTTCTCAGAGGAGTTAATAATATATTTTGCGAGATAGGCAGGCTTGTCTTTATAAGAAAGCGATTGGGTGATAATCAATACTGGCGAGTTTTTCTGCAAATCCATCTTAGCACTACGGTCGTGTCCCGGTACGCCTGCCTGAATATGGCATAAACCGGGCACTAAAGGTTTATCCAAAAGCTCGGTCAGAATAGAAAGAATAGATTTTGAGGGCTGTTTATTGGTTTCTATAATATGGCCGAGCTGCGGGTGAACCTCATTAAGGCGTTCTCCTGCTGGTAGGTGTTCCTGTATCAACGCGATACATTTTCCATCACGATAGATAAGGCTTTCACAGAACCATGAGTCACTTGCACTCTCCAGATTAAGAACCTCAATGGTTAAGTCAGAAGGTTTCTGAAGATATGACTCAATGCGTCTGATAGATAACGATTCTGAATCACCACTAAGCAACAGCTCGGGAGAGGTAATATTTTCCAGGCCAGGTGAAGGGAGCCTGGTTGAGACAAAACGACCGATACCTCTTTTCGTGACGAGCAGACCATCTTCTTCAAGCAGCATCAGTGCTTCTCTGATGACGGTTCGGCTTACGCCCATCTTCAGACAGAGCTCGCTCTCGCGAGGGAGCATGACTCCCAGAGGAATAATACCTGTGCGTATTGCTTCGGCCAGCTTTGAGTAAACGGCTACACGCAGCGGCTGCCCAAGAGCAACCTGTAAGGGATTAGATAAAAATTCATTTAAATTAATCACTTATTAAATCCCTTATCTTTTGATCGTCAAAAATCTTAAGTTGATCACACCCATAAGTAAATACCCTTGTTTGATATCACACCAAGAGGTATAACATCATACTTATAAGTTACTACAGTCGTCACCGCCTTTATTATTAAAAAATAGGCCAACTAACGCTCTATCAAATATATAGACCCTAAATAATTCGAGTGGCTTGTAGGCGCAAAGCTTCAAGCCGTCGATGAGCATAGATAAACGATGTGATTCGGCGGCATGAACGCCGGCAACCCTGCGCAACTTGAAGTATGACGGGTATAGACCGAATGAGAAAGTCATGACAATCCTGAGTGAAAACAGAACGATCGCCACGCAGCTTCCTAAAGCGGAAGTTCATGTCCATTTAGAAGGATGTTTTGATCCTGAACAGTTATCTGTATGGGCAAAAGAATCGGGAATAGCGCTCCCTCGCCCGACAGAAGACCTGCTAAATTTTAAAGGTCTGGCAGATTTTCTCGAGTTTCTTGACTGGTCAAGCGGCCTTGTCAGCACTCGCGAACGTCTTGCGCAGCTGAGTTATTCCTATGCCCAACGGCTGAGCCGTAATGGCGGGATCTATGCTGATTTGATTTTTAACCCTACGCACTGGAAAGCATGGCACGGAAGACTGGACAGTATGATTGATGCCATTGATTCCGGCCTGCGAGCAGCGGAACAGGATGGATTAGCCTCTGTCGGCTTGTGTGTGAGTTTGTTAAGACAGCAAAGTGCATCAGAAGCGGTTGAATTAGTCGAATATCTGACAGCGCTAAAACATCCTCGGGTCGTCGCCCTTTCAGTGGATGGCAATGAAGTCGCAGCAGGCAGAACCGGTAATCGCTTTGCCGAAGCCTTCTCCCGGGCCGGAAATGCAGGATTAAAGAGAACGGTACATGCGGGTGAATCAAGTGGTCCCGAGGGGGTCAGTGATGCCATTCTGTTATTAGGTGCTGATCGTATTGATCATGGCGTTCGCGCCATCGAAGATCCCAAAGTCGTCGATATGCTGATCAACAGAAATATTGCTATTGGTGTCTGCCCGACGTCAAATATTAAACTCGGTGTCTATGAGAGTTTCGAGAAGCATCCGTTAAACCAACTGCTGGAAAGCGGGGTCAAAGTGACTATCAATACCGACGACCCTGTTCTCTTAAATACCACCTTAGTGGATGAGTATTTAATTTGTCAGAATACCTTTGGCTGGTCTAATAATGTGCTTTATCAAGTGGCAAAAAATTCAATTGATGCCAGCTTTGCCGCACCTGAAGAAAAAATTAACTTCCTGAAAGCATTGAGCCTCTGGGAAAGTCAGTATTGTATTCGATAAGAGGAAAAATCATGAAAACGAATAAAATAAAGATGTATTTTGACTGCGATACCGGTGTTGATGATGCCATGGCACTTGGCTACCTTATCTCTGAACCCGATAAAGTGGAGATACTAGGGATAGGCTCAGTTTGCGGCAATATTGATGCGCCTTCAGGTGCTCATAATACATTTAACCTGCTGCATCTGGCGGGCATTGATTCTATTCCTGTTGCTGTCGGTGAGACTGACTATCTTAATAAAAAATATCTTTGTGATGTTCAGCATATTCATGGTGAAAACGGTATTGGTAATGTCGACCTCGTCGCTTCGCCGAATGCATTATCTCAGGAGTCAGCGCCTGAAATGCTGGTCAGGCTGGCGCGTGAAAATCCAGGTTCACTGAGTATTCTGGCTACCGGGCCATTAACCAATATTGCCAGAGCAATAGAGCTTGAGCCTAATCTGCCTTCAATGATTTCCACGCTGACTATCATGGGAGGAGCGGCTAATGCTCCAGGCAACCGGACTCCTGTTGCAGAAGCCAATATCGCCTGCGACCCTGAGGCAGCTGATATTGTATTCAAGAAAATGAACAATATCGTTATGGTCCCACTTGATATAACGATGTTCCATACCTTTGAAGAGTCAGATAAACAAAAACTGCTGAATTCTGAGAGTCAATTTGCACAAAAAATTGGCCAAATGCTTGAGCTATATTCTGATTTCTATATCAACGTCTACGGCAGAAAAGCCTGTGCTTTACACGATCCGGTCGCTGCGGTGCTGGCTGTAGAGGGAATAGGCTCATGTCTTGCCCCCAAAGTCAGCGTCGTTATTGATAAAACACAGGGTCCAGGCCGTGGCCAGACAATCTGCGATCTGCGGGGTAAATTTAAAGGCTATGTTGAACAGGAAAACGCCAACTGTTACGTCGTCCTGAGTACCGAGATCAATATGTCCGAGCATCTGCTTAACAAGCTTTTATCGGTATAATTTTCATCTGTAACAACTGAAACCCGGTTAATGCAGCAGCATAATCGGGTTTACAGAAAAAAGCAGAGACTCCCGCTCCAGAAGGCTTTTATCCTCAGTTAACACACCACGGGTTTCCCAAGCGCTTCAACCGTTCGTCGGGCACCTTGCTGTATCAAACAGATATAGGCTTCCGTCACCGTACTGACAAAGAGCGTATTTTCCGGCAGGTCATGACCAAAAATGGCGTCAATTCCTAACAGCGCCTGAACTCTGTCTCCCGTGGACGAATAGCGCTGATGAATGGCCTGATACTGTTCGACCAGCGGGTCAACCACTTCAATTGAATGGCCTTGATCGTCAACACCGCTGACATAGCGCATCCAGCCTGCAATACCTAAGGCCAGATAAGAGAAGTCACTGCCTGCGGCAAGATGCTGACGAACAGGATCGAGCAAACGCTGAGGCAGTTTCTGGCTGCCGTCCATAGCGATTTGCCCGGTCCGGTGTTTCAGTGAAGGATTAGCAAAACGTGAGATAAGCAGTTCGGCATAATCATTAAGACAGGTTCCCTGTGGCATAGATAGGGTCACGGCCTGTTCTTGCAGCATCAGCGCCTTAACCGCTGTACGATAAGCGGGAGAGTCCATCGTCTCTACAATGGTTTGGTATCCTGCCAGATACCCCAGATGAGCAAGAAAGGTATGGCTCCCATTGAGCATACGTAACTTCATGATTTCAAAAGGTGTCACGTCAGCAACGAACTGGGCCCCCACCCTATCCCAGTCAGGACGTCCCTGAACAAAATGGTCCTCAATCACCCACTGCCGAAAGGATTCACAAGCAATAGCACAGGGGTCAAAAGCCCCCAGTTGTCCAGCAATAAGCTCGAGAGACTCAGGGGTAGCAGCAGGCACAATTCTGTCGACCATCGTGCAAGGGAAAGTCACATGTTGTTCAATCCACTCAGCCAGCGTCGGATCTCTGGCGGCAGCCAGCCCCAGTACCGCGGCTTTCGCGACATGGCCATTTTCCCGTAGGTTATCGCATGACAGCACGGTAAAGGCCGCTTTGCCTTGCTGACGACGTCGGCTTAAGGCTTCAACAAGATAGCCAATAGCCGATTCCGGCTGCGCCGGGCAGGCAAGATCGTGCAGAATCAGCGGATGGCTTAGATCCAGCGTGCCGCTGACAGCAGAAGTACAATAGCCTTTCTCGGTAATGGTCAGAGAAACTATTGCGGTTTCTGGCTTGGTCATTGCCGCCAGAATACCCTCAACACCATCAAACTCAGGATGCAGGGCTTCCTTTATCGAGCCAATAACTTTTAATTCAGTGCCGGTTACCCCTTGCTCGGCAACGGTATAAAGCAGGTTTTGTGATTTAAGGCTTTCAATCAATCGTGCGCCATTGCCAGGCCTGATATTGACCTCACAAATACCCCAGTCACTGTCGCTGCACGCTAATAAATGATGGGTATATAATGCCTGGTGAGCACGGTGAAAAGCGCCACATCCAAGGTGCACAATACGCGAGACCAGGCGCGATGGTTGCCATTCAGGTCGTGCAACAGAGAGAGGTTCCGTTGCGATATTCTTTTCCATGGTAAATTCCTGACGATTAACCCTTTAAAAGAAAAAACCGCATAGTTATAGCACCATGCGGTAACCCATTACTGGCTCAGAAACAGGCGCTGGATAGCCAGCTCAACGCCACGAACCTCAGCCAGCCCTTTCAACCGGCCGATGGCCGAATAGCCTGGATTCGTTTTTTTCTTAAGATCGTCAAGCATTTGATGGCCGTGATCGGGCCGCATCGGAATAGGATCTTCGCCCCCCTGAGCCTTACGGCGATGTTCTTCTTCAACGATAGCTTTGATAACAGCGTACATATCAACATCGCCCCCCAGATGAGCGGCTTCGTGAAAGGTTTTCGGGTTATCTTCGCGCTGGGTTGACCGCAAATGGGTAAAATAAATACGTGGGCCAAACCGTTTGATCATCTCAACCAAATCGTTATCCGCTCTCACACCATAAGAACCGGTGCACATGGTAAAGCCATTGGCTATGCTGGTTACCGTATCGGCAATCCACTCCATATCGTCGACAGTAGAGACAATGCGCGGTAAACCGAGAATAGGCCGCGGCGGATCGTCAGGATGAACAGCCATGCGTACTCCTGCTGTTTCCGCAACCGGAATAATCGCGTTAAGAAAATAGGCAAAGTTCTCACGCAGCTTATCTCTGTCAATATCCCGATAGGTATCAAGAAACTGGCGGAACTGTTCCAGAGTATATCCTTCCTCTGACCCCGGTAAGCCTGCAATAATATTACGCGTCAGCCGGGCTTTATCTTCATTATTCATGGCAATAAAACGGTGATGGGCTTGTCTAATTTCCTCTTCACTATAATCGTTCTCTGCACCTTTTCTTTGCAGAATATAAAGTTCAAACGCAGCAAATTCGATATTATCGAAACGCAGAGCTTTCGAACCATCAGGTAAGCGATATTCGAGATCGGTTCGCGTCCAGTCAAGCACCGGCATAAAGTTATAACAAATAGTAGAGATGCCGCATGACGCCAGATTACGGAGCGTCTGCTGATAATTTTCAATCCAGAGTTCGAATTTCCCACTATGCGTTTTTATCTCTTCATGAATAGGAACGCTTTCTACTACCGCCCACTCAAGACCCGCCTCTTCAATGATACTTTTTCTTTTCTGGATCTCTTCAACAGACCAAACCGCACCATTCGGAATGTGATGCAAAGCGGTGACGATGCCCGTCGCACCCGCCTGACGTGCATCTGAAAGCGAGACGGGGTCACTTGGGCCATACCAGCGCCAGGTTTGTTTCATATTTCAGTTCCTCTCTTGTGGTTCTATCCCCCGCCAGCGATGCACGAGGGATAGAAATTAATATCTGGATCATTCAACGCCAGCACAGCCATAAATATAAAATCGTTTGAATTTTTATATTTAATTTACGCCAGAATGAAATATTATTAGATAACAGAGTTATTACATTGATTGAAAATAGCATTTATTAAACACAGCACTAATTACTTGAGCATAAAGTCATATTGCACACTCATTTTTATATCCCAGTAATTCAGTCGATTCCCCAGAGCACTTCCCTCTCTATTTTCTCGCGCCCGATCAGCTGCCAGGAAGATATTCATTCCTTTTAATAAACCATGGTCGACGTTATAACCGACCCCACCTAAAACACCGAGACCGATAATTTTTACATTTCGCTGATAAGACTCATAGCCATGGGTATAAAAAGGGGCCAGTGTAAAAGAGAGTTGTGGCGTCATCGCATAATTAACGCCAAGTTGCCAGGCTTGCATGCCTTCCTTATTACGGTCAATACTTAACGCAAAGGGATAACCAAGATCGGTATCTACCGCAGTACCGCTGATGGCATGCTTAAGGTATCCAGCACTGGCAAAAAGGCTGCCTTGAGGATTTATCCAACTAAGACGTCCACTGATCATCGGCGTTTCATTATACGCAGTGGCTGAACGGCTCTCCCCATCAAGTTTCACATAAAACCCTAGCAGTTCTCCCTTTACCGCATAGCCCTCTGAAAGGGGGAAGCGCTTCTCTAACTGCCCTTGCAACTGAGTAGACACATCCTTTTGTACCGAGGTACCTAGAGAGTAACGGCTGGTACTATCATGCCAGCTCGCTGCAAGAAAAGTCCGCGCACGCCGTTTATCATAGTTTCCCGTATTGACGTTATAGACGCCTTCGTTTCTGATACCGATATTAGAATCAAAAGCAGTAAATACCCGTGAACGCCACATCGTCCAGAGATCAAGATTAGGACTCACCGCCCAGTATCCTAACGCGCCTTCAGAAATAACCGGTAACGTACGATTCGATGAACCGGCAATTAATGGTACGTTATACGGCAGGCTACCGTATCCATAGTCCGTTCCAAAACGACCCAATTTAATTCTGATATTATCCGCAGGTTTTATTTTTATCGCCCCTAACGCCAGACCAAAACTATCATGTCCGTCTAAATAAAATCGGGTACTCATATCATTGCGTGCGCCCAGTTTATAAACATAATAGGCACCGCCTTCAACACCGATAATATCTTCATAATAACGGCTATTGAAATCAACCATACTGCCCTGAACCCATGCATAAATATGTCGTGCATCACCGGCACTGGGTTTATCCGCCCTGCGAAGTTCATTCTTTAGCCTGAACCGTAAAGCGTCTTCTTCATCAATAATTCTTTCAGCAGCAACAGAGGTGCAGAGAGAGGCCGTAACCAGTGAAATGGTTACAATATTTTTTAATGTTTTCATCGCCTAACCTTAAGTTTTTATTGTATCAGGTAGCGTTATTTGAACGATTATTTATTGATATCATCAATTAATTGTTGCTGTACTTTCTTACGTTCATTTATTTCACCCAAAATTTCTTTAAACCTTTTATCCGTTAATGGATAAAACCAGATGATAATAAAAGCGACAATAATAAATAATAGCGGAACAATGGATATCGACATTCGGATACCAAATATCACATCAGGAGTTTGTGCTTGATTAGCAATATAACCACTTAATCCAAGAATAAAGGCGGGTATCGATCCCCCTATTGCCTGACCACATTTACGCGTGAAGGAAAACAATGAATAGGTCAGGCCTTCAATGCGAACGCCGGTCAGGTACTCGCCGTATTCTACGGTATCAGCCTCGAGCGCCCACATTACCGTCATCGCAATACCCTGACCAACAGCTGCAATAGCAAATGCGGATAAGGCAATGGTCGCCGAATGTGCTGAGAAATAGAAAAAGCACAGGTAACCAATAGCACCAATAAAAGTCCCTATCAGGAAGGTATTTTTCTTGCCAATCCGCGAGACTAAAACAGGCACCAGTGGTGCAGAGATCAAACTACCAATGAGCATTTGTACCAATATCATCACGGAGAACAGCCCGGCATCGTTTAACACATAGCGGACATAAAACAGGGAGGATGCAGTAACAGAGAAGGTTGAAATCAGTAAACATAATGCCGCAGCACAAAGTAACATCAGCGGCCGATTCTTTTTCAAGGTCTGAAGACTAATTTTAAGTGAGGGCTGAGCAACAATACGCGTAACATTTTCACGTGTTGTTTTAAAACAGATAAAATAAAGTACAACACCTATTACAGCAAAAATGCTTGTCCAGTATAAATAAGCACTTTGCATATCTTCAGGGTTACCGCTAGTAATATTCGGGCCGATAAGGAAAGCTAAGAAAATGAACGCACATGCCGCCGCCATGCTACGCCCGGCACCCAACCGAGCACGCGATTGCGGTTCTTGAGTCATCGCCGTTGCCAGAGAACCATATGGAATATTGACAAAGCTATAGCAAAGCCCTAATCCCATATAAGTCACGTAGGCATAAATAACTTTACTACTGTGTTCCCAGTCAGCAGGAACGCAAAACACCAGTACACTGAAAATCATTAACGGTACTGAGCCAAATAATAAGAAGGGACGAAATTTTCCCCATCGAGTATTGACGCTATCAACAATTCTGCCGGCGGCAACATCGGCGAAAGCATCAAAGACCCTGACCAGTAATAACATGGTTCCTGCCGCCGCCGCACCGACACCAGCAACATCAGTATAATAACTGAGAAGAAATAGTGCGCCCATGGCAAAAGCAAAGTTATTAGCCATATCGCCCAGACTATAGCCAATAATAGAACGCCATGATAGTTGTTGATTCATAAAAACCTGCCTGATAAAGAGTAAAATTAAATAAATGTAATCTTAAACTGATTATTTTAATCACGCTGTAATAAGCCTGTTGCTATTACAGCGCTGATTTACATCTAAAAATCATTCTACAACTAAAATCTACCAGCTAGATAAGTTGATTAATTTTATGCAGGTTTCTTTCCATACGGCGTATTTTTCCATCTTTTTCTCAGAACAAAAGCTGACGATTTTGGTCTTCTGTCACGAGTGAAGACTCCTTTCTTATTACCACCGACACGAATAATATTCTGCGAGGTTGCAAAGTCAGCGAAATTCCAGACATGTTCGCCCACCACTGCATCAATTCGGTCAAAAACACGATGGTACATATCCAGGAAATCATTCTGGAATTCTTCACTCCACATTTCTTTATAGGTTGAATGTAAACCGGCCAGCGTATCCGCGCCATATTCAGTAATAATAATTGGCCGATGTAATTTTTCCTGCCAGGCAAGTAACTCTTTCTCTAACTCACGTTCCGCCTTAATTAAATCACCTGACTGGGTGTACCATCCGAAATAACGGTTAAGACAAACAACATCAAATAAATCAGTAATGGTATCGGTCTCTGCGGTACAAAACATCACGTTGACACAGGTTATTGGCCTGGTGCTATCCAGCTCACGCGCGGCTTTAGCAAGAGGAGCAAAGTAATCACGAGCCTCTGCTGGGTTCGCGTCAGGTTCATTAGCAATACTCCACATCACCACTGATGGATGGTTCTTATCACGAGCAATAAGCTCTTGAATCGCTTGTAAATGCGCCTGCTGGGTCTTCGCGTTAATCGCTTCATCGGAATACAGTTTTGCCGGTTTACCCACATCAGCAAACGTAATCCCCAGCGCCAGATTAATCCCTACAGCAGGCGTTTCATTGATAATGACAATCCCGTGCTCATCAGCCCAGTCAAGCATTTCCTCAGCATAAGGGTAATGGGAGGTGCGATAAGAGTTAGCGCCAATCCAGTCCATTAAGGCATGATCGTGAACCATTAATACATTATCAAATCCCTTACCACGTAAGTCAGCATCTTCATGGCGACCAAATCCGGTAAAGTAGAAAGGTTGGTGGTTAATCAGGAATTGTTCACCTTTCACTTCTACACAGCGGATCCCGACCCGCAGAGGATATTCATCATGACAGTCTCCTTCCCGGGTTTTGACCCGCAGTTGATAAAGATAACCTTCTCCCGGCTGCCATAAATGAGGGTTTTCAACAGCCAGCTCGCCCTGACTTCCGCTGCCTGAAGCAATTAGATGCTGGTTGTTATCACGTAGTTCAACACTCACATCACCCTTAGCTTTAATCTGCCAGTGGACTGAGGCTGACTGTTTGTTTTCGGCAACCGTTGTCACAACGGTAATATCTTCGATAAAGGTTTTCGGCGTGGTATACAGCATGACACTACGGTGAATGCCCGCGTAATTAAAAAAGTCATGGAAGTAAGTTTGCTGTTTACGACCATCATCATCCACGGTCACCATGCCTGGCGGGATAGTATTCCAGCTCAGTTCATTATTAACACATACCGTAATGCGGATATTCTCGCCGGGAGAAACCAGATGACTAATATCAGCCTCAAAGGGAGTATAGCCGCCCTGATGTTCCATTAGCGGCTGATCGTTTACCCACACTTTACCTGAATGGGTTACTGCATCGAAACGCAGGACAATACGTTGACTACCCCATCCTTTTGGAACAAATACCTCCCGCTGATACCAAACATCTCCCACAAAATCACGAATATCTGAATCGGCAAACTGTTCATTAAAACTACCGGGAACCGCAATCTGACGGCTGTCGGTGAGTGAACGCTTCCACCATTGCTGTGTCTGTCCACAGCCCTCGGTATCAACACTAAATGACCACAGACCATCCAGCTTTTTGATTTCGCGTGATGAGGTTTCTATCGGACGTAACATTCAAGACTCCTTTTTAACTTGTTAAATTGGTCAACCTTGAAATGGAAATTGTTAACCAGTCATTTGTCGTGAACAGTTATCCTGCAGAACGATAGATAAGAGAACTGAAAACAGAAAAATCTCAAAGGCAGATCATAAAAAAGCAAATCACAAGATCAAAAATACAATAAACATCACAAAAACCGATCGTTACAGATTGACTATTGGGTAATCATTAGTCGAGTGAACATTCGATTGATAAAAATGAAACCAAAAAAACCAATACTGAAGGTAGAGTGTATCGACTAGAATTAAGAGTAATTGGTTGACCAGGAAAGAGATCAAAGAGATTGGCAGCCGCGGACTATCTCGTTACACTGCGGTTTCTATCAAGTAACGGGTGGTCCTATTTATGGAAAAGATAAACACCAAAGAATTATCCACCCAGGACAGGATCTTGAGTGCCGCAAAACTGTGTTTTTCAAAGCAGGGTTTCCACAGTACATCGATGAAACATATCTGCCAGACCTGTAATCTCAGTCCGGGAACGCTCTATCATCACTTTCCTTCCAAAGAGGCCTTGATTCAGGCCATTATCTTCGAAGCGCAAAAACGAGCCCTGATACGCCTCAGCGAGCCCCTCAACGGGACCAGCCTGATTGACTACATTATTGAATCTACAAAATCTTTAGCTGATGAAGACAGTAATGAACGAGCCCTGGTCGTCGAAATTATGGCCGAAGGCATGCGTAATCCGCAGGTAGCAGAGATGCTTAAAAAGAAATACATGATTATCGCCGCCTCAATCATTGAACGATTCAATGATGCCCAGGAAAACAATGAAATGAGAAAAACTGTTAATAAAGAAATCTCGGCTCGCCTGTTAATGGCTCTGGTCTATGGGATAATGTCAGACAGTCAGTCTCAGGAATATCTCAGGCATGAAGATTACCCCTCTACGTTAAGAAATATTCTGGCGGGGATACTCTAACGACACGTCAATATAAGAGGATAACTAGGATGCGTGTCTTACTCAGGTAACGGGAGTACTTCTCCCGACTGACGCGTACTCTACCTTGTTAAGAATAGTGCACAGACGCTATCTGATAATATTGCGGAAAGCGAAAAATAAGAATAGTCCGAATAATTGCTTTTCCGATTGAATACTGATATTTATGATGCTCTCAAATAAAGATTAAAAATAGTTATACCTGAAGCCCCACCGACCCAGGCAAATATCTTTGTCATAGCGCCATCCAGACGTCTAATTCATCCACAGAACAACTTAAAAACCTAAACCATTCTTAATAAAAATCAAAGAAAGTTAGTATTTTTACACAAAAATATATCATGAGAATTATCTTATATTGATTTTACGCTAAGCTTAGTTGCATATAAGCAATAGAACATTTCTTAAATAGAGGTACTACCATGTCTAACGATTTACCACTCAAAGGTATTAAAGTTTTAGACTTTACTGGCGTTCAGTCAGGTCCATCCTGTACACAAATGATGGCTTGGTTCGGCGCTGACGTTATCAAAATCGAACGTCCAGGTGTAGGTGATGTTACCCGCCGCCAGCTGCGTGATATTCCTGACGTGGATGCTCTCTATTTTACGATGCTGAACGGTAACAAACGTTCGCTGGAACTCAACACCAAAACGCCGGAAGGGAAAGAAGTCATGGATAAGCTTATCCGTGAAGCCGACGTGCTGGTTGAAAATTTCCATCCAGGTGCCATTGATCATATGGGCTTTACCTGGGAACATATTCAGGAAATTAACCCTCGTCTGATTTTCGGCTCAATCAAAGGTTTTGATGACTGTTCGCCTTATGTCGATGTAAAAGCTTATGAAAACGTTGCTCAGGCAGCTGGCGGCGCAGCTTCCACCACCGGTTTCTGGGACGGCCCACCACTGGTGAGTTCTGCCGCTCTGGGTGACAGTAATACCGGTATGCATCTGCTTATCGGCCTGCTCGCTGCCCTGCTGCAACGTGAAAAAACCGGTGTGGGTCAACGTGTTACCATGTCGATGCAAGATGCTGTCCTTAACCTGTGCCGCGTAAAATTACGCGATCAGCAGCGCCTCGAGAAAGTCGGTTATCTGGAAGAGTATCCTCAATATCCTAACGGAACCTTTGGCGATGCCGTTCCACGTGGCGGGAACGCAGGCGGTGGTGGACAGCCTGGCTGGATCTTGAAATGTAAAGACTGGGAAACTGATCCTAACGCTTATATCTATTTCACCATTCAGGAACAAAACTGGGTGAATACCTGTAAGGCCATCAGTAAACCTGAATGGGCTGAAGATCCTGCTTATAGTACTCCGGAAGCCAGACAGCCTCATATCTTCGATATTTTCGCCGAAATAGAGAAATTTACTCAGACGCTGAATAAATTTGATGCCGTGAAATACCTGTCCGGCTTTGAAATTCCCTGCGCACCCGTGCTCAGTATGAAAGATATCGCTAATGACCAGTCACTGCGTCAAAGCGGTAGTGTGGTTGAAGTTGATCAGCCTCTGCGCGGTAAATTCTTAACCGTTGGCTGCCCAATGAAATTCTCCAGCTTTACGCCTGAGATTAAAGCTGCGCCTTTATTAGGTGAACACAACGAAGAAATTCTTAAAGAATTAGGTTACGACGATCAGCAGATAGCTTCAATGCGAGCTAATAAAGCCATTTAATTTAATCAGGGCTCAGTTCTGAGCCCTTAATCACTTTCTTAACTCTGTGAGGCAATTATGTCGGACGAACTGAATCTGACGGATGGCATGCATGTATTTGTTGAAGCGCTGAAACAAAACGGCATTGATACTATCTATGGTGTGGCAGGAATTCCCATTACTGATATGGCGCGTCATGCCCAGGCTGAAGGTATTCGTTATATCGGTTTTCGTCATGAACAATCCGCCGGATATGCCGCCGCCGCTGCCGGATTTATGACGCAAAAACCAGGCATCTGCTTGACGGTATCAGCCCCCGGTTTCCTTAATGGCCTCACCGCGCTGGCTCATGCCACAGTGAATGGCTTTCCGATGATCCAAATCAGTGGCTCAAGCGACAGAGCTATCGTTGACCTCCAGCAGGGAGACTACGAAGAGCTGGATCAAATGAACGCCGCTAAACCTTACGCTAAAGCCTCTTATCGCGTTAACCGTCCCGAAGATCTCGGTATTGCCTTGGCTCGGGCGATTCGCGCAGCCGTTTCTGGTCGCCCTGGCGGTGTTTATCTCGACCTGACCGCTGATGTACTTGCAGCCACTATCGATAAAGAGACCGCAGAAAAAAGTCTGTTTAAGGTGGTTAATCCAGCACCGAGTCAGCTACCTGCTCCAGACAGTGTGAACCAGGCACTTAAGCTGCTGGCCTCTGCCCAACGCCCATTAGTGATCCTGGGTAAAGGTGCGGCCTACTCTCAGGCTGACGCGGATATCCGTCAGTTTATTGAACAAACTGGCGTGCCGTTTTTACCGATGTCGATGGCGAAAGGATTACTTGAAGATACCCATCCTCAGTCAGCAGCGACTGCCCGCTCCTTTGCTATTGCCAACGCCGACGTTGTAATGCTGGTAGGTGCCCGTCTCAACTGGCTACTGTCTCACGGCAAGAAAGGCTGGTCGTCTGAAACTCAGTATATTCAGTTGGATATTGAGCCCCAGGAAATCGACAGCAATCGCCCTATCGCCGCCCCTGTAGTGGGTGATATTGCCTCAAGTATTGCCGCTTTATTAAGTGGTCTGGAACAACAGCCCGTTAACACTCCACAGGGATGGGTTAACGATATTGAGTCCCATAAAGAGAAGAATGCAGCAAAAATGCATGACAAGCTCAATACGGATACTCAGCCACTGAACTATTTCAACGCACTGCGAGTTATTCGTGACGTACTGGATACCCATAAAGACGTTTATGTGGTCAATGAGGGAGCGAACACCCTTGATGATGCACGTAACGTCATCAATATGTATCAACCTCGTCAGCGCCTGGACTGCGGTACCTGGGGTGTGATGGGCGTAGGTATGGGCTATGCCATTGGTGCGGCGGTAACCTCGGGTAAACCGGTGGTGGCGATTGAAGGCGATAGTGCCTTTGGTTTTAGCGGGATGGAAATTGAAACCATTTGCCGCTATGGCCTGCCTGTCACCATCATCATTCTAAACAATGGCGGTATCTATCGTGGAGATGGGGTGAATTTAGCCGGTGGAAGCGATCCTTCACCTACTGACCTGCTGCATCATGCTCGCTACGATAAGCTGATGGATGCCTTTGGCGGTGTCGGCTATCAGGCGACTACCCAGGATGAAATCCGCGCTGCCCTGGAGGCGAACCTGAAGTCAGGTAAGCCCGCTATCATTAACGTCGTTATCGATCCCGCCGCTGGCACTGAAAGCGGTCATATTACTGCCCTCAATCCGAAACAGACGATCAAAAACTAACCACCTTTCTCTTAATATCTCCTCCATGGCCTGGCTGTGGGGGAGCAATAATGATGGATTATTATTATGACTTCTTTCTTTATTTCGGATCTACTGCCGATCATCGTGGTGATGATCCTCGGTTATGCCAGCGGTAAGCGCCATACCTTCTCAGAAGATCAGGCGCGTGCTTTTAACCAGCTGGTTCTGAACTATGCTCTACCCGCAGCGCTGTTTGTTTCTATCGTGCGTGCCAACCGTGAAATGATTTTTGCCGATGACAAGCTGACTTTAGTTTCACTGGTGGTGATTGTTGGCTGCTTTATGTTCTCCTGGTTTGGTAGCTGGAAATTCTTTAAAAGAACCAAAGCTGAGGCTGCAGTCTGTGCGTTAATCGCGGGTTCACCGACCATTGGATTTTTAGGCTTCGCAGTACTCGATCCTATTTACGGTGATTCAGTTTCTACCGGCTTAGTGGTCGCTATTATCTCTATTATTGTTAACGCCATTACTATCCCTATTGGTCTTTACTTGATGAATCCTTCAGCCGGTAAAGACGGAAAAGGCAGCAGTAATCTCAGTGCACTGGTCTCTGCCATGAAAGAGCCAGTAGTATGGGCGCCGGTACTGGCGACTGCACTGGTGCTGTTAGGTATCCGCGTACCCGCAGAACTTGATCCCAGCTTTAAGCTTATCGCGCAGGCCAACTCCGGTGTGGCGGTCTTTGCCGCCGGTCTGACTTTGGCCGCCCATAAGTTTGAGTTCAGTAAAGAGATTGTCTATAACACCTTCCTTAAACTGATCCTGATGCCATTAGCATTACTGCTGGTGGGTCTGGCTTTCAATATGGACTCTATACAGCTGCAAATGATGGTCCTCGCAGGGGCTCTGCCACCGGCATTCTCAGGGATCATTATCGCCAGCCGCTTTAATGTTTACACCCGCACCGGTACCGCGTCACTGGCGGTCAGTATCCTGGGCTTTATTATTACCGCCCCATTCTGGATCTACGTCGCCAGACTTGTTTCATAGGGATTATTTATTTAGCTTATCTTAACTATCGTTAACAGACAGTCAGGGATATTTATCCCTGACTGCCGTTTGAAGGCGTACTCTTATGAATGAATCAACAGCTAAAGGTCCTTTTGAAGGGATAATGGTGATTGACCTGACCCATGTGCTTAATGGGCCATTCGGCACTCAGATACTCTGTGATTTAGGTGCCCGGGTCATTAAGGTTGAGCAGCCAGGTCATGGGGATGACACAAGAACTTACGGCCCCTTCGTTGAAGATCAGTCTCTGTATTATAGTTTTGTTAACCGCGGTAAAGAGAGCGTCATCCTTAATCTTAAGGATGAAAAAGATCATGCTATTTTCGTGAATATGCTCAAACAGGCCGATGTGCTGGCAGAAAACTATCGTCCTGGTGCCCTCGATAAACTGGGCCTTTCATGGGAGGAGTTACAGCAGATTAACCCGCGACTGATCTACGCTTCTTCTTCCGGCTTTGGCCATACCGGTCCACTCAAAGATGCGCCCGCTTATGACACCATCATTCAAGCCATGAGTGGAATAATGATGGAGACCGGTTTTGCTGATGGTCCGCCAGTCCGCGTCGGGACCTCTTTATCCGATCTTTGTGCCGGACTGTATATGTTCAGCGGCATTGCCAGCGCGCTGTATGCCAGGGAGAAAACCGGTCGCGGCGCACACGTTGATATCGCGATGTTTGACTCAACCCTGAGTTTTCTTGAACACGGCCTGATGTCATATATTGCGACCGGCGAGTCACCGCCTCGCTTAGGCAACCGCCATCCTTATATGGCTCCCTTCGACGTCTTCGACACGCTCGATAAGCCGATAACCATCTGTTGCGGAAACGATAGTCTGTTCGTTTCTCTGTGTGGTGCGTTAACTCGGCCTGACTTGATTAGCGACCCACGATTTACCAACGATCAGCTGCGGGTTAAATATCAGGCTGAGCTGAAAGAGATAATCGAAAGCATTTTGAAAACTCAGCCGGCTGATATCTGGCTGGAAAAAATCCACCAGGCCGGGGTCCCGGTGGCCCCTCTGCTTAGCGTAGCTGAAGCGGTTGAACTGCCTCAGACCCAGGCGAGAAATATGATTGTTGAAGCCGGTGGCATACGTATGCCCGGTAATCCAATCAAAATCAGTGGCTATGCCGATCCTCATATCAGACCTGGAGCCGCCAGCCTCGATCAGCATGGTGAGCAGCTTCGTCTGGAATTTGGAACAGACTAAGATTCGCTGGTGCAACAGATATTCTGGTACTGTTGCACCTTTATTCGCTGTATTTATCCATCTTTTGATCTCGCCGACTCTCGCTATTCCCAAAACCTATTATTCTTATTTCGCTGGTTATTCAGCACCTAATAATAACTTGAGGTTTATACCCGTCATACTTCAAGTTGCTTGGGCGTTGCGCTCAATAATCCTGCCGAATCACATAGTTTATCTATGCTTACGCCCGGATTGACTCTGCGCCTACAAGCAACTCGAATTATTTTGGGTATATATGAAAGATGGCATCTATTTTGTCCGATTTAGTCGTGACTTGCAGGATTTCGGGGAGGGTATTGCCGTGATACAAAATAATACCGTAAACGGTGGCGACTATGTCTGTACCTACAAAGGAAAAGCGGCGAGTAACAAACTGGATCTGCACGTGACTCAGCATAATCCATCAGTAGAGACCATTTTCGGTAATATTCAAGATTTCATCTTACAACTCAATATTATACCAAGCGAAGATGGCTACCAGTTATCAGGTACAGTAAAAGATAACAACAATCTTCAAGTTGCCGTTAGTGTTCGTTATCTTGGTGAAGTGCTGTCATTCTGATCCTCAGACCACAAGAGTGGTCTGCGCTTTTTTCTCATAGCGAATAGGGTTGAAAGTATTTTACTTTCTACCCAGGGCAGCAATGGGCCAGAGATAATAATTGAAGAAGAATTTTTTGTTGGAGGTTTCTTTACCCGCAGTTAAGTATTTTTCTACCTGGAACCAGCCACAAAGCAGATAGACGCTGATAACAACAAAAAAGATATCTAACATAAGCATTTTAATTCCCTCTCACTTAGTTATCAGGAAGTGTGTAATCACAACCCCTAAACTTCAATAATGAGAATCATATCACAAAAAATATTTTTGTGAAGCTCGTCACATAAAAAATGAAACATCTTTTCACTATGCATCCCATTCCCACCATCTTGAGTCACTCCCTGTACTGTAAGCAAAATCGATACCCTCTATTTGCAATGACAGCTCATAACAGCTTATTTTATTTATCCGGCGTTTAAGATGGGTGGATCGATGGTACCGCACAAGCTGATGGAAGAAAGTACTTTGACAGAGACGAAACCAGACTTAACCATCGGATTTTTGCTGATGAACCATTTTACGCTGGCATCCGTCGCAGGCTTAGTCGAATCACTCCGCTTCGCGGCTGACGAATCCTTTTCCAGCCGCCAAATCTTCTGTCACTGGGAGTGGATGACCTGTGATAATCAGCCAGTCACGGCCAGCTGTGGTTTGCCTGTCACCCCGACTGCGGAGCTCAATTTTTCGAAACCCTGGGATTATTTTGTCCTGGCGGGTGGGTTACTGGAAGAAACCAGAAATCCACCAGAATGGTTATTAGCCGCCGTCAGAACGCTACATGCCCACAATATTCCTATTATTACCTTATGTAGTGGTGCCTTTATTGCCGGTAACGCAGGCCTGCTCGACGGTCGCCGATGTGCGATTCACTTTACCACCAGAGATGAGTTCAAATTACGCTTTCCCAGAGCTATCCCGGTTATCGATAAAACCTATATTCATGATGGCGGGATCATCTCCTGCCCCGGTGGAACCGGAATCGACCTGGCGGCTGACCTTATTCGACGCCATTGCGGTACTCTGCGTATGCGTAAGGTACTGAAATATTTATTAGTTGATGAGCCGGGAGAAGAAAAAACAACCCGTAAACGGAAAAATACGCGAGATGAGCCAGAAGTCTATGATAACGAGCTAGTACATAAGGTTATCGACTTTATGAGACACCATCTTGACTCCCCTTTACCCATTCATGATGTGTCTGCTTTCGCGAAAGTGCCCGTCCGTCAGCTCAATGCCCTTTTTCTTAAAAGTACCGGCGATACTGCTGCCGTACACTGGCGGAAAATGAGAGTCGTTCATGCCCGAAAACTGATGTCCGATTCCAGCCACAGTATTAATGCTATCGCCACCGCCTGCGGCTTTGCTGATGCCTCACATCTGATAGCGCTGTTTCGTAAACAGTATGGTGAGACGCCGAGCTCGTATCGGAAGCGTCGGCGTCAAGTGGAACAGCTGGTCAAAACCCAAGACTGACTGAGCCACCTGATACTGGCAGCCCCGGGCAAGAATTAACAGGATTTATGTTTCACAGATTGAGGCGACAGACTGCTATAACCCGAAGGGGTATTGTCCAGAGAAGCGGCATCCTCAAGATTTTTGTCGCTGGTTTCCGGAGCAAGGAACCAGGAAACGAGCAAACCAAAGAAGGTGATCCCTGCTGCGATATACATCGTATGACCAATCCCGATGGACTGGAGCGATACGGGAACCAGATAAGTTCCTACCGCGGCGCCAATCCGCGACATGGATGTGCCAACCCCAACGGCTTCAGCGCGGATTTTAGTTGGAAAAATCTCATTCGGATAGACCAGCTGTAAAACCTGAGCACCACCAATAAAGAGTGCATAAGCGCCAAATAAGACCAGAATAACCAGAGACGAGCCATCACTGAAGAATCCAAGCAGTAACAGTGCCAGACCCGACCAAAGGAAGCTCTGTAACAGTAACCGACGACGTCCCATACTGTTCACCAGACAGGTTGCGATAATACAACCCACAACAAACAGCAGCGTTATCGATACCGAACCGTAGGATGCCCAGCTCCCGCTGATTTTTAACGCTTCGAGAACCTTAGGCGCAAAGGCATAGACTGCAAATACCGGGATAACAGAACAGGTCCAGAAAATGGTGACAAATGCCATACGTTTGCCATATCCCGAAAAGACCAGACTCTTAAATGAAAGCTTACCGGGCTGTGTATGTTCTGGCAGATTTTGTAGACCAAACTCACTTCCATAAACTTTCTTAATAATCGCTTCGGCTTCTGCATGTCTCCCTTTACTGATCAGCCAGCGTGGAGATTCTGGTGTACCCAGTCTGACAATCAGTAATGCTGCCCCGATAATAGCGGTACTGGCCAGCGCCAGACGCCAGGCATCCTCTCCCCCCAGGTACAGCAGTATTTCACCGACAATGTAAGCGGCTGCCGCACCAGAGAACCACAGAATAGTCAGAGTCGCCAGGCAGGGGCCACGATATTTCTTAGGTAAAAACTCGACTAGAAATGCTGTCGCTACCGGATATTCAATACCGACAGCAACCCCGCTAAGAAAACGGAGAATAAATAAAGTTTCCCCGCTTTGTACCCAAAATTGCGCGACCGAGGTCACTATAAATAATGTTGGTCCGACAAAGTACAGCATCTGTCTGCCCAAGCGATCCGTTAGCTTTCCGCCAATAAAACCGCCAAAAAAGATCCCGATTAATGCGGAAGCAGCAATTAACCCTTCCCAGAAAGAGTTTAATCCCAGTGCAGGTGATAGCTGCGTCATCGCTATGCCAATAATACTAAGAACATAGCCATCCACAAAAGAACCACCGCCTGAGCGTACGGTCAGCAATCGATGAAAACGATTAAGGGGCACATCTTCAACAGATATTGTATTTGACATTATTTACTCCTGTCTTTTTTGAATACTGTAGGGTATGAATATTAATAGTGCTATTGGTTATAAGCAGAAGTGTTAATTACCTCCTGTTTTATATTCACAGCAAATATTAAGTAAGGATTCTAATTATATAAAAAGATGTTTTATTATTACCCAGGAGTATCCTGGGTAGATTATTAAACTTGTTTAGATTTTTTTAGAGACAACTCCCGTTGATTTAATTGGCGTTGATTTAGTTCGTGTTGCCCACCAGCATAATAAAGACCCTAAACTCACCATCGCGGCCCCTTGCCAGAAATAAATCGTCAGTGGCGAATTAAGAATAACGGCGGCCAGCATCGCCGAAACAACGGGAATAAAATAAGATGCCGTTGCCAGAACGGTTACATTCCCATGTAAAATACCGGTATTCCACGCTGCATAACCAAACCCCATGGAAATAGCTGATAACGCCAGGCTGAACCATACCCATGCACTAAGTTCAAATTCAGGTTGCGGTGAAAATAAATACTTAACCCATAACACCAGAGCGGTCAGAATAAAGAATAACGTAATGCCGTTACTGCCTTGGGCAATTTTTTGGGTCACGACGCAATATATCGCCCAGATCATTGCCCCACTCAATGCCAGACCATAACTCAACGGGTTTGACTGGAGGTTTGCCAGTATGTCCTGAAAAGAGAAACCTTGCTCACCACCCAGAACACGAAAAATGCCTGCGATAGCCATGATAATACCAGGAACAATCCACCAGCTTGTTTTTTGTCTGGTGACAATAACAGAAAGTAATATTGTCATACTTGGCCAGAGGTAATTGACCATGCCCACTTCTATTGCTTGCCTGCTGCTGTCTGAAAAACCGAGGGAGAGTGACAGGCATAACTCATAACAAACAAATAAAATACTGCCAATTATCAGGTAGCTCCGCGGAAAGTTTTTTATCTTTGGAAAGCCAACAGTAAACAACAGCAATATAGCACTACTGGTGTAAATCATGGCTGCCCCGCCCACTGGCCCAAATCCCTCACTGACACTTTTGATGAGACCGACGATAGCACTCCATAACAGTATCGCTATCAGTCCTATCAGCGTTGCTTTCTTTTGGGTCATTGCCCTCTACCTCTGCTTATGAGCAAGATATTGCACTTTATTCTGCAATCTTGAATCTGTTAAATCGACGTTAAATCTTATCATCAACCTATGCCTCTGAATGCCGCCTGTAAATACACCTTCCGTCGTCATTTTCATGAAATGTGATCACTATCTGAAATCAATTATAAAAATACGACAAAGAAAAAATAACACCAACCTACTGTTTTATATATAAATAAATTTAACACCATGTATTTTTATCCTATTTTTAAGTATTTCCTTTGTATTTTTTATGTATGCAAAAAAAATCCTGATATTGACCGTCGAATGCGGACAGGTCAGATTGTTAAAAAACAGTGTCACCGGTTCTGGTGGTCATTTACTCTGGAGGTTTACATGTTCAAGTTTGAAGGTATCTATGCCCCTGCCGTTACCCCTTACGCTGCTGATGGCTCTATTGACTTCCATCGTTATGAAGAAGTACTGGAATCACTGATAGCAGGCGGTGTGCACGGCATTATTATCGGTGGTTCTACTGGTGAATATTATGCCCAGACAGTGGAAGAGCGTCTGGCCCTGGCAGAACATGCGCGTAAAGTGACACAGGATCGCCTGCCGCTGATTGTGGGGACTGGCGCAATTCGTACCGAAGATGCGATTGTTTATGCCCGACATGCCCGTGATATTAAAGCCGATGCCATTCTGGTGACCTCGCCTCCTTATGCCCTGCCCACCGAACTTGAAAACGCGCATCATGCCCTGGCCGTTGATCAGGCAGCGCAGCTACCCGTGATGCTTTATAACTATCCAGGCCGCATGGGCATTACCATGGGCGAGACCTATTTCACGGAAGTCAGCCGCTCTCCTAACGTCATCGCCATCAAAGAGAGCTCCGGTGATATGAATAATTTGCATCTGCTCGCCTGCAAATTCCCGAATATCGCGCTCTCCTGTGGTTGGGATGACTTAGCTCTGGAATTCTTTGCCTGGGGAGCACGTAGCTGGGTCTGCGCTGGCTCTAACTTTATCCCTGCCGAACATGTCGCTCTGTATCAGGCTTGTGTCGTAGAAAAAGATTTTGATAAAGGCAGAAAAATCATGGCCGCCATGATGCCACTGATGCATTTCCTCGATACCGGTAAATTTGTCCAGTCAATTAAATACGGCTGCGATCTGAATGGATTAAATACTGGCCCGGCACGCGCACCGTTGCAGGATCTGGACGAAAGTGAAAAAGCACAGCTGAAAAACGTTATCAATGAAGTTAAACGTAATGTGGCTGCGGTTACTGAGGCATAAGAGGTCATCATGAGCGAAGTACGCACTGCACAACAGTATGCCGCCTTAGCGCGAGACCTGTCGTTTCCAACACAGGCCTTTATTGATGGACAATTCGTCAGCGCGATAAGCGGAAAGACTTTTACGACCACCAATCCTGCAACAGGTGAAACACTGGCTTCTCTACCGGCCTGTGATATCGCCGATGTGGAACTTGCTGTTAATGCCGCTCGTCAGGCTTTCTCTCGTGGAGACTGGCGTTATCAGGCACCTGCTGACCGTAAACAAGTCCTGCTGAAACTGGCGGCCCTTATTGAACAGGAAGCCGAACAACTGGCTGTTCTGGAAAGTCTGGATAGCGGAAAACCCGTGGGTGAATGCCTGGCTGTAGATGTACCAGAAACGGCCCATATTCTGAAATGGCATGCGGAAGCTATCGACAAACTCTACGATCACAGTGCGCCAACCAGTAATGACACGATGGCACTGGTAGTCAGAGAGCCTATTGGTGTTGTTGGATGCGTGCTTCCCTGGAACTTCCCTCTGTTAATGCTGGCCTGGAAAATAGGCCCGGCGCTGGCCGCGGGATGCTCTGTGATTGTCAAACCAGCAGAGCAAACTTCACTGACCACACTGAGAGTTGCCGAACTCGCATTGCAGGCAGGTATCCCGGCAGGGGTGCTGAATATTGTTACCGGTTCAGGTAAAGAAGTTGGAGAACCCATCGGCTTGCACCGGGATATTGATATGGTGAGCTTCACTGGCTCAACCGTCACCGGACGACGCTTTTTGCGTTACGCAGCCGACTCAAATCTAAAAAAAGTGGTTCTGGAGTGTGGCGGGAAAAACCCGGCGATTGTCTTTGACGATGTCGAGGATCTGCACAAAGTAGCCGAGCATATTCTTAACGGCGCGTTCTGGAATATGGGCGAGAATTGCTCTGCCACTTCCCGACTGCTGGTTCAGGACACCGTAAAAGAAAAATTACTGGCCATTATCAGCCATAAAATTGACGGCTGGACTCAGGGTAATCCACTTGACCCGGCTAATCGACTCGGCACCATGATAAGTGATGCTCACTTCCGTAAAGTGAAAGAGTATCTGGATATCGCCCGTCAGGAAAGTCTGTCTATCCTGCACGGGGGGGAAACCGAACAAGATATTTATGTTCAGCCTACCGTTATCGATGGCGTAACGCCCGACAGCGTTTTGTTCCAGGAAGAGATTTTCGGCCCGGTACTCTGTGTCACGACATTCAGTCACGAGGACCAGGCTATCGCGCTGGCTAACGATACCTCTTATGGACTTGCGGCCTCGGTTTATACCGATAACCTGCGCAAAGCTATCCGGGTCTCTCGTGAAGTTCGGGCAGGCACAGTCACGGTTAACTGTTTTGGTGAAGGTGATGCCACGACCCCCTTTGGTGGTTATAAGGAGTCTGGCTTTGGCGGAAGAGATAAATCGATTTTCGCTCATGACCAGTACACCGAACTGAAAACTATCTGGATAGATATTTCGCGGTAACTTTAAAATGCAGCCTACCGCCCGGTGTAGGCTGCACTACGTGGATGAATTTATGCTAATTACAGAGACGGATAAAAAGATACATTTTTATTTTTGTATTCTGATTGCTTTAGCGTTATCCAGAAATAGCGGTCGGTTTAAAACTCATCGTCAAAAAAATTCGTTTATTCTTAAATGGCTGAAAAATGCCGGTACAGCAGGTCATTTTACTGACTCAGTTAAGAATGAAATTGACTGGCTTAAGAAGAAAATATTACTGAATACACCGGATACTGATCCGGAACCCATGCTGCATTTTATTTACCATACTGCGCAGGCAATACAGTTTCCTGCATCCTGAACAGTAACCTCAGTCACGTCATATTTGCTCTTTAACATTTCAAGCCAACGTGTTGCCAAATCTCGAGGTTGAACGAGAGTTATCGTCAGCAATCTCCTCCCTATTTCCAGCGAATTGCTTAGATAATAATCTTGTACAGGCATTTGAAAATATTAGGATTATCATGTTTATTAATGTGCGATATCGCACGTCCTGAACATTTTTATTATTTTTACCGTATACAAATCGTTGTACCAGGTTAACCTTTTAAAATTCCTATCGTTCAGGTGACGATAAACAGCTGGAAACGACGACCAACAATGCTCAGGAGGGTACGGTGAAAACAGGCAAGGTGGGACTTTATGAGGACTTAAAAAGACTCATTCTGACAATGGAACTCGACCCGGATGAGATCCTGGATGAAACCAGTCTCAGTAACCAGTATGGTCTTTCACGCACCCCGGTCAGAGAAATCTTCCAGCGTCTGGCGGGAGAAGGTTATCTTGAGATCCTTGAAAAAAGAGGTGTGCGCGTCATTCCCATGAACCACACCACCTTACGTAATTTCTTTCTCGTTGCGCCAATGATTTATGCCGCAGTGGGTCGCCTGGCGGTACAAAATTATAAACCTGTACAGCTAAAGGCACTGAAAGAAACACAGAAAAGATTCAGAAAAGCCGTTCAAACTCAGGACAGCCTTGCGCTGGTACTTGAGAACAATCGTTTCCACGAAATTATGGGTGAGATGTCAGCAAATCCCTATCTGCAACCCAGCCTGGGGCGGTTGCTTATCGATCATTGCCGCATCGGACATACATTCTTTCGCCCGCGTGATGAGAATATGCAAAAACGCCTGCTGCTGGCAGCAGAACATCACGATGCCTTTATCCTTGCATTAGAAGAGCATAATGAACAGGCCGTGGTCGATTTGGTTTTTGAGCACTGGGAACTGTCGCGTGAAACCATGGAAATCTTTATCGCTCCCCAAGGATTACAAGCAGATGAAAGGGTAAATCCAATAGAAAGCTAGGCCCTGCTGCCCGCCAATCCCACTCTGTATTTCGCTATTCTCTGGCATGCTGATGTCAGAGAATAGCCTCTGTTCTACTTTTATCGCCGCTCACCGTCTTGTCTGACAATGAATGATCTTTGCTACTACGTATGGCTTGAGTTTTAGTCATTTATATCCAGGAGTATTTTTGTATCTGGATCACAGTATCGATACAATCCGTATACATAAAAAATACACAAGATATACAATAGTACCATTAAAGATAATCGTGACAGGACATAGATATTCACGACAAAAATAAATATTAATTAAATAATCATATATTGAATGAATAACCGGGATAAATGAATAATCTCAATATTCATTCCCCTGCTTTGCAGATAAATAAATCTATTCTTATTTTTCCCATATTCGAGAAGGGTAAGGTATTTCTTCACCGCCAGAATGACAGTTCAGAAAAACGATCGTCACTGACAGGCGGGTTCACAGGTAAATTAACCGGAGTCACTAAATGCATAAAATAACTTCTCTACCTGCCGATGATGCGCTTCCCGGATGGTATCATACCAGTAAACCCCGCCTGCCATGCCCTTCACATATTGGGCAGAAACATGCTCGCTGGACTATTGTCGGCGCCGGGCTAACCGGTCTTGCTGCCGCTCGGCAACTGGCACTTAATTATCCTGAAGATGAAATTGTCCTTATTGAGGCTCAAGAAGTTGGCTTCGGTCCTTCTGGCCGTAACGCAGGTTTCGCTATTGATGTTCCCCATGATATTGGCGCCAAAGATTATATTGGTGATATCAAAACAGCAAACCAGATATTAAAACTGAATACTCTGGGCCTGGACTATCTGCGTGGTATCGTCGCTGAAAATAAAATTGAGTGCCAGATGACGGATTCAGGAAAATATCAGGCCGCAGTCGGTGATGCGGGTATCGCCGTGCTTGAAGCTTACCGTAGTGGACTTGAAAAAATCGGTCGTGAAACTGAGATGATCGAGGAAAAAGATCTCCCCGAACATATCGGGACCTCCTATTATAAAAAAGCATTGTATATTCCAGGCACCGTGCTGTTACAGCCTTCTGCATTAGTTAAAGGATTAGCCGATACTTTACCTGCCAATGTCACGTTATATGAATACACCCCGATCACCTCAATAAACTACGGTGATAAAATTACGCTGATACATGATAAAGGAAGCATCACGACCGATAAGCTTATTCTGGCTAATAATGCTTTTGCTGCTCACTTTGGTTTTCTCAAAGGTCGCCTGCTCCCTACCTTCCTGTATGGCAGCCTGACACGGCCTTTAACCCCAGAGGAACAGGCTAAACTCGGCGGCAAACCAGTGTGGGGTGTGATACCCGCCCACCCGTTTGGCAGTACTGTACGGCGGACCGTTGATAACCGTATTCTGATGAGAAACAGTTTTAGTTTTCAAACAGATGGCCGTCCACGCGAACATATTCTGCAACAATATATCGAAACCCATCGTCAATCGTTTACCCGACGCTTCCCGATGCTTTCCGCGGTGGATTTTGAATACTCGTGGAGCGGTGCAATTTGTCTGTCAGAGAACCATGAAGGATTCTTCGGACAACTCGGGCCTAACGTTTATGGCGCACTGTGCTGTAACGGACTGGGTATCACAAGGGGAACAGCAACCGGTAAATTACTGGCTGATATGATAGCGGGCAAGCGTCATGAACTGATCGACTTTCTGCTCTCATCCCCAGGCCCCAATAAAACCCCTCCGGAACCTTTCCTGTCAGTTGGCGTGAAATCTGTACTGAAGTGGGGCCAGTTCCGGGCCGGCCTGGAAGTGTAGAACCGCCCTTTTTCGGTGAGAGGGAAGTTTCTCCCTCTCATCGCACTTCAGCAAAATTTCCTTGCCTAATCCTGGGCTAAGTTTTGTCAATTCACCAGGCCTTGCCCCATTTATAACTTCCATAAAATTTTCCGCATCATCGAATCTACCGTATCGACCAAGTAGCCACACCTGTCACATATCCTCTAATACGATTCGTCATCATTAAAAATGAAAAATAACTTATTTGCCTCATTACGGTGCGACTGCACTATTTTAGCCTGTCGTTATGCTAACTCACTAATAATACAATTTTTTTATATATAAGAAAAAACAATAGATAACATCTCCCGCCCTTTTTTCGTGCAGGGATAAATTTAATATTTTTTTATAAAAAATGATATTGAACGACTGTTCAACTCTATGTTAGCTTGATTTTAAGTTATAAATGACCCGACACTTTTGGTTTAAGAGAAAATAAAAAAATGGCAAATAATCAAAGGCAGTCCGATCTTATTTTAGCGACGCTAAAGTGCCTGAAAAGAGAAGGGTTTAAAGGGTTATCCATTAGAAAAATAGCCGATGACGCCAATGTCTCTGTGGGGTTAATTAACCACCACTTTGGTAGTTTAGATAAACTAATATCACTCTCTTATGAATATATGGCCGATGACATTCTTTCTGCCCTGCAACAATCCTGTGAGCGAGAGAAAGAAAACCCATTGATAGCAATGGATATATTTATAACAGAAAGCTTTAATCCAACATTGCTTAACCCTGATTTGCTTAATGCATGGATTGTGTTCTGGGCGATGACCAGACACAGTCCGGAGATAGATAAGTCACACTCACTGACCTATTCAAGATATCTTGATTTTATCTCTCAATTACTGATGGATATATGGAATAAAGAGCCTGGCCATACAGGTAATGAGTGTGATATCCGACTGGCCACTATTTCTTTTTCATCAATGTTAGACGGTCTGTGGGTTGAGAGTTGTTTAAATTCGACGGTATTTAAATCTGAAGATGCGATAGTTATTTGTCAGCGCTGGGTGAAATCCTTCCGTGCAGGAATGTTTGAAATTAGTATTTGATTCTGAGGTTAATATGATTAATGAAGTAAGAAAATCAGTTTATAACTGTGTGCCTTATGCTGCGGGTAAAAGCATGGAAGACGTTATGGAAGAATATGGACTCGCTCATGTTATTAAAATGGGTTCTAATGAAAACCCTTATGCTCCCTTTCATTTATCAGCCAAAAGAATGATGGATGAGGTTATTAAAATTAATAACTATCCTGAAAAAAATTTCATTCGGCTTAAACATATTCTCGCTGAAAAATACGGCTTTTCACATGAAAATGTGGGTTTAGGTCATGGAGCGGGTGGCGTTTTAGATACTCTGGCAAAGACATTTATTAATCCTGGCGATGAAGTCATTATCTCTGTTGAGACCTATGGATTATATAAAGAGATCTCTAAAGGAATGGGGGCAGAGGTTAAATTCATTCCTCTCGATAAACAGTTCACTATTGACCTTGCGGCAATAGCCTCCGCGGTGAGTGAAAAAACCAAAATAATTTGGATTTGCAACCCCAATAATCCGACTGGAACCACGATTAAACCACAGGACTTCTATTCATTTATGGATGCCCTGCCTGAACATGTCTGGGTCGTTTTAGATGAAGCCTATATTGAGTTTGCAAAAGCAGAGCATCTGATTGATGTCCAAAAGCTAATTAAATCAGGAAAGAAAATAATTAAAGTCGGTACATTTTCTAAATACTATGGTTTAGCCGGGGGGCGGATTGGATTTTGTGTTTCTCATCCAGAGGTTATTGCTGCCTATGACACCATCAGCGAACCTTTTAATGCCAATAGAATCGGGCTGGCCGGCGCGGTGAGTGTACTGACTGAAGATTTAGATAACTGTATTTTCTACGGTAATAAAATTATCGACTCCAGAGAAAAAATGATCAACGAGCTTCGCCAGTTAGGCTGTATCTGCTGCGAGTCTGATGCAAACTTCGTCTTTTTCTCTACCGCTTATCTGGCAAGTGATATCGCGAATGACTTACTAAAAGAAGGTGTCATCGTCAGGCCATGTGCTGGCTGGGGATATAAAAACCATATCAGGGTCACTGTGGGCACTGAAGAACAGAATGATATTTTTATTAATAAATTCTCTACCACATTAGATAAAATGAGAGGGTTAACGCTATGAATATATATAAAAAATATATCACTCTGTTGTTATTAGGTTTTTCCGGTGGAGCTATTTTTGTTTTCCCTTATCTTAAATATATTTTTTATGATGATGTTTTAACCTCACTGGGGATCGGCAATGCTGATTCCGGGCTCTTGCTCACCGCATACTCATTGGGCTGCGTGGCTCTTTATATACCGGGAGGCATACTGGCGGATAAGCTTTCACCACGAGTCTCTATTGTGACATCACTCTGTGCTGCCACAGCGCTAACACTGATTTTCGCCTTTTTCTTTAACTTTGCCGCGGCAATTGTTGTCTGGTTCTTGATGGCTTTTGCCTCAGGATTTATTTTCTGGTCTGCGGTACTGAAAGCGGTACGTATTATCAGCGAAGAGAAAAACCAGGGCATGATGTATGGGGTCTATTACAGCGCAAACGGGGCGGCAACTGCCCTGATCAACTACGCTTGTTTAAAAGTATTTAGTTACACAGGCGGTGGAAGTCAGGGTTTACTGATGGCTGTGTTACTGATGGCTTTCTGTACCGGAATTTCCGCACTCGGACTGTTTTTCTTTCTTAAAGGATTTGAAAAATCAGAGACTAAAAAAGAAGAACAATTCAGTTTTGCCGACCTCTCACAGGTCGTTAAGAACCCGTCTATCTGGATGGTATCGGTTATCTTCTTTTGTACCTATGCAGTCTATACCTGTAGCTCTTATTACACGCCTTATTTAACCTATCTGGGTCTGTCATCTGATAGCTCTGCGGAGTTAAGTATTCTGCGAATTAATATAGCCATGATGATTGCCTCACCGATTGGCGGCTACCTGGCTGATAAAGTGTTTAAATCAACCATCAAATGGATAGCCTACGGCTCAACGCTCCTGGCACTGTCTATTCTGGCCACCTTCTATGTCGGAGGAAATAATCTGATACTCACCAGCGTACTTTCCATCATTCCCGGCTGGTTAGTGATGTCAATGTACGGAATTATGTTCTCTGCCTTGAAAGAAATTAATGTTCCGGTAAAGGTCTCTGGTACCGTTATTGGTGTCACATCTATTATTAGTTATTCTCCTGACTTATTTATGAATACTCTATATGGCGCGATACTGGATAATTATAGCGGCCCGGAAACCATCACTGCCTATCAAATAATATTTTCCAGCCTGGCAGCTATTTCGGTACTCTCTGTGATCCTTTCTCTTTGTGTTCTGTCGCGTATTAAAGAAAAGAAAACCAGAGCCATTGAACCACTTATTAATTAATAATTTAGAACTATTCAGTGAGTATTATCTATGAAGATAGTCATATGCGATCATAAAGAATCGCTTGATAGAGATGTGTCTGCAGAAATCAAATTATTTAAAAACATGCTCGGTGAAATGACTGATGTTGTCGTTCATGAATATAATGGTGATGATGAACAGTTAAAAAAAGTTATTTCAGAAGCTGACGGAGTGATGACATCCTATGTGACTTTTACGGATGAAATCCTCTCTGCCTGCCAGAAACTAAAAGCAATATCGATAAATGCAACAGGGTATAACTTTATTGACCTGGATTCTGCAAATAGAAATAATGTTAAGGTAGCGGTTATCGCTGAGTACTGTACTCAGGAGGTTAGCGAGCATGCATTTTCTCTTGCTTTAGCGGTTGCCAGAAATTTAAAAAAATACAGTAACAGCATCGATATTGATAAAAAATATACCTTTAACTGTGTACAGGGGATGTTCAGGCTTGAAGGTGCCACCTTTGGTATTATGGGGTTAGGTAAAATTGGTCGTTCTGTTGCCAGAAAGGCCCAAGGATTTGGCATGAAGGTGATTGCGTTTTCGCCATCCTGCCCCGACTCTGTGGCTAGCCAGTTGGGTATTACCTTAGTCGATAAACAGCAGCTATTTCGAGAAAGTAACTTTATCTGTCTGACAATGTCACTGAACGAAGAAAATACCCATATTCTTAATCATGATGCATTTACCATGATGGAGAAAAAGCCGATCGTTATCAATGTCTCGCGCGGTCAGATGATCGATGAAGAGGCGTTAGTTTATGCCCTGGATAACAACCTTATTTTTGGTGCTGGACTGGATGTATTAGTGGATGAAACTGAGCAGTATATTTCCAGCTCACCCTTGACGGGAAGAGATAATGTTATTTTAACGCCTCATGCAGCCTTTTATTCAGACTTCTCAATGCAGGAGAATCAAAGAATAGGCGTCAGTAACTTGGTCAATATGTTAACCGGAAACATGGAGGGAGTTACGCGTCTCGTGGGTTAAAAAATTAACATTTTTGTCATCTAACTCTTAATTTAAAAATATCACTCATTAACAATGGGCCTTCGTTATGCAGGCCCATTTTATTTTTATAACCAAGCCTAATCTGATTTTCATGAATAATGAAGAATGACGTTATCTCTGTCATCATTACCAGGCTAAACTGGAGTCACAGATGCTGCTTTCATTTTAGCTTGTGAAGAAATACAGGCAACTCATGACCAACGAGGTAACGCATGAACTCCAGAATCATCAAGTTACAACCGACCGATTCCCCCTCTAAATTTGAACAAGTCGCGCCAGTATTCCTCACCGATGAAACCCTGCTGTCACGCAAAAATAAAATTCTGGCAGGTATGGTTGAAGACGATTTTGATGCCCTGATTATCTATGCAGACAAGGAGCACGGCGGTAACTTTGAATACTTGACTGGCTTTATCCCAAGATTTGAGGAAGGGCTACTGATTCTGGAAAAAAATGGTCAGGCCACCGCTATTTTAGGTAATGAAAATCTAAAAATGGCCAGCCATTCCAGAATTGCAGTGACGCTTAAACACTGCCCGTATTTTTCACTGCCAAATCAACCCATGGATAATGAGAAATCGCTGGAAGAGCTGTTTGCTGAAGTGGGTCTGGATAATATGGCGAAAGTGGGCCTTGTTGGCTGGAAAATGTTTACCTCTGGGTTATCTGATAACAAAAAATTTTTTGACCTGCCCTACTTTATCGTCGACGCAATAAAAAACAGTACCTCAGCCAATAGCGTCCTCGAAAATGCGGCACATCTGTTTATCAGTGGCGACAAAGGGGCAAGAGCGACCTGCAACGAAAATGAAATAGCCCATTATGAATACGGCGCAAATCTGGCTTCAAACTGTATTCTGAATGCCATGAATGCAGTTGAGGCAGGCATTACTGAGGCTGAATTAGGCCAGCACCTGAGTGCTGAAGGTCAGTACAATACGGTGGTGGTGATTGCCGCCACCAGCCCTCGTTTTGAAAAAGCCAATCTCTACCCTTCCTATAAACCGGTGGAAAAAGGACAGCCATTATCCTTAACCACCGCTTTTAAAGGCGGGCTTTCCAGCAGAACAGGATTTGTGGTTACAGATGAAAGCGAGCTCCCCGCTAATCAGCACGACTATCTCGACCGGGTGGCGAAACCTTATTTTTCTGCGATAGCCACCTGGCTTGAGCGTATCGCCATCAATATGCCTGGAGGTGAGCTTTATAACATTGTCGAAGACGTCTTACCGCAGGACAGATATGGCTGGCACCTTAACCCCGGTCACCTGACCGCAGACGAAGAGTGGATGTCTTCGCCAATCTATAAAAATTCCGCAGAAAAGTTAACCAGCGGCATGATGTTGCAGATAGATATTATTCCTTCTATTCCGGGGTATACCGGGAGCAGTGCAGAAGAGTGTATTGCGCTGGCTGATGAGTCACTGCAAAATAAAATTCAGTCCGCTTACCCTGAGTTATGGCAGCGTATTAGCGTACGCCGGGAATATATAATCAACACCTTGAAGATAAACTTGAGCAAGGATGTTCTGCCACTCTCGAATACTGTGGCTTACTTACGCCCATTCTTACTGGCGAAGAATAAGTCACTGACCTGTTAAATCCGTCGTATTCTAAACTAAGCTTAAGTATCTCCAGGTGCCGAATACAGATAAAATAGCTTATTCGGCACCGCATTCACGCAGGGGAAAAGGTTAGATGATCCGCAGTATTTATATCGATAATTATCGTTCAGTCAGGAATATATCTCTTGACCTCGATAGACTTAATATTATTTTTGGTCCAAATGGCTGTGGTAAATCTAATATTTATAAAGCGATTCATCTTCTGTCTGGTGCGGCTTCAGGTCAGCTTTCAGAAATGCTCAGTGATGAGGGGGGTATACAAAATACCATGTGGTCGGGTTCCAGTGGCTCAAACCAGAAAACGCGAAGGATCTGCCTGTCCTGTGAAACAGATGATTTTGACTATGAGTTACAGGTAGGGTTCCCTGACGTTTTGCCGACTAATCCCACTCTGTTTAAGTTAGATCCCGTGGTGAAAGAGGAAAATATCTGGACCAGCGGTTTTAAACGCCGCCCCTCATCACAGGTGCTGAAACGACAAAACCAGGTGGTTTTTTTGTCCAATATACATGGCGAAAAAATAACCCATACGGGAGCGCTCTATGAGAATGAGTCTGTTTTTGGACAGCTCGGTGAGCCTCATCTTTATCCAGAGGTTTCACAAGTCAGAGAGACGATAAAGAGCTGGCGGTTTTATCATGAATTTGACGTTTCAAGAAAATCAGCAATAAGACAGCCGCAAATTGGATTCAGATCGCCGGTTCTTGCAAGCGATGGCGCTAATCTTGCCTCTGCTTTCCAGACGATTGTTGAAATTGGTGATATCGAGCTACTCACAGAAATACTGTTGACCGCATTTCCGGAGTGTTCGTTTTTTTGTCAGAACGACAACGCCCGTTTTATGTTATTGATGAGCAGAAAAGGCCTGGCTCGCCCACTCGAAACCAGTGAAATGTCTGATGGCACCATTCGTTTTTTATGTCTGGCCGTGGCATTACTCAGTCCTCGCCCGCCCAATTTCATCGTGCTGAATGAGCCAGAAAATAGCCTGCATCCACAAATGTTACCGGCTCTGGCTAAACTCATTTCCGAAGCCAGCAGATATTCTCAGATTTGGCTGACAAGTCATTCTCATGAACTGGCTACACTTATCAGTCAGTATGTTGAATTTCAATTATATGAACTCTCTATAAGTAACGGGCAAACCTGTATTCATAGAGTGTAGAAGAGGCTACTCCTCGTCATTTCTTACGCTGATACTTTTCAGGCAATGGCGGGACGGGACGTTTATCATCAATCAAATGTAGTATTGCCAAGACAGGATGATGCCATAACATTCTCGGACCTGCCCAACGCATAATTTCCTTCATCTCTTCGCGTTTGGCAGGCTGATAGCAGTGTACTGGGCATTGCTTACAAGCCGGTTTATCTTCCCCAAAAACACATTTATCCAGCCGTTTAACGGCATATTCATACAGAGCTTGGTAGTGTTCCGGGGAGGCAACCGCATTCGGGTTGCGGCGCTCATAAAGTGCAATCATTTTATAAATAGTCAGCTTTTCTCTGGATATTCGCTTTCCAGTCATAATAGCGCTCACTCCTTAATAACCCTGGTGATCCAGGCGACAATGTCTACCTGGATACAAATTTAGCCTGCAGTTTATCGCGTTTTGAATGGTGATATCTTGATCGAAAAGGGAAACCTGATGCTATCCATCCGATTTCCCTCTGGGGTCGCTATATCGCCTCAATCACGAGGCGGTAGCCTGGCAGAATATCAGGGATTGAGTTGCTGGCTTAGTGCCTGTAATTCAGGCGTGTTTTTTATACCCTCAACCACCATCCCGGCAACAGCCCGAGCGCCCTTTTCCTGAAAGTGCGTGGTATCCGGTGCCGTTCTAATTCCCGCTTTTTGTGTTTTATACCAAGGGTAACGGGGATCGTTTGCATCAACAGCCAGCCAGTAATCCATCCAGTCATCGGAATGCGCGTTAGCAAACTCAATGGTCGCTTGTTCAAGATCGATAAGCGGGACCTGATTGGCTAACGAGGTTTGCCTGATGGTGGCAATATAGTCACCGCTGAACAAATATCCCGGTTTTGCCGAGGTAAAATGGCTACTGACTACCTTATCCTGCGGGCCTTGCTGAAATGCCGTTTTACCCTCGCTATTTTTTACCCGGGTGGTCGGGGTAAACAGTACCGGGATAGCGCCGTTCTCACGGGCAAGGGTAATATATCTTTCCAGTGAGTGCTGGAAAGAGAGTTCCGGTTTTCCTTCCGGATACTGAGGTCGCCCCTGACTATCATTCGGATAACTGCATAGATTCGCCACATCGGCGGCGCCACGAACCGGTTTGTTGCCATTGCAGTTCTGGTCATTATGACCATGAGCGATAAAGACATAATCACCCGGTTGCAAATAGCGCCCCATCTGCTGATACCAGCCGCCGTTATAAAAATCACGGCTCGCACGCCCGGCTCGGGCTCCGTTCAGTACCGCCACTGAGGAGTCAGGACGGAAAAACTCCTGAAACACCTGTCCCCATCCCATCCGAGGCAGACGACTCACTTCATAGCTGGCTGCGGTTGAATCACTGACAATCAACACACGGGTCTTGGCTTGAGTTATCGCTAATTTATCCTGCTCTGCCCGTTCAAGCAAAAAAGGCTCCCAGGGACCACTATTATTCAGCCCGGCTAGCGGACGAAAAGCGCTGTCCGTCAGGGTAACATGTCCCGCCTGGCCGGTATCATTGTGATAGCCACGGTTGGTATTGATAACCGCCAGTACTCGGGTCATGGCATCATTGCTTTGGACGGGTGTCGTGACAGGATCAATAACCGAAATATCTTCCCCTGCCACCGCAAAGGCATTTGCCATACCCTGGCGAAAATTCGCCAGCGGAAGATCCAGTGAAACCTGGCCCAGTTCAGCAGGGGTCACATTTTCAACAAACTGCTGCGGGCCGATATATCCCAGCAGTCCGGCAGCCTCAGAGACCATACGATCGCTGAAGGGTGTAATATTTCCGGTATTAACCTTATCGTTGTTTAAAGTCAGGACCAGCGAGGCCATACAGCGCGCACGCGGAAGATTATTGTACAGACAGTTATCGCCTTCGTTAGCCGCTATAGCACTCAATACCAGAGGGGGGACCAACCCATCGACCGGCAATCTATAACGCCCCTCACTATTGGTCTCTGTACTCAGCCGCTCTCCCCGGCTATCCGTTATCTGTACCCTAGCCTCTTTGAAAGGTTCATCCGTAAGGACGATACCTTCGAGGATGGTTGACGCCTGAACCAGAGAAGGGAGCGAACACAGCAACGCAATCATCGTCATCTTATGACGCATAACGAACTCCTTGCATTAGAAACGATAGGTAAAACCGGCTTTGATCAAGGCTTCACGGCTGCTGCTGGTTTTGCTTTTAGCCACATCTTCAGCGGCAAGATTGAGCTGCCAGTCTGGAAGGAATATCCAGTCGGCTTTTATGTCTTGCTGATAATCATTCTTCTTGTTATTAGCCAGAATATAATCAGCATTATAGTAATTTGCCTGATAGGTCAGGATCAGCTGGTCCAGTGCAGCATAGGCAATGCCCCCCTCTACACGGTGGCGATGTCTGTTCTGCTCACCTTCTCCCGCTGCGGAGCGGTTAATTTTGCGATAATCGTAACGATACTGGGTATACAGGGTGACTGGAGAAGCCACCTGCCAGCTTAACTTGATCCCGGGTGTATAACGAGCGCCAGCCTTTTGCGTATCGCCCACATCGCCGGTTGTCGCTTCGCCACTCTTGCCACCGGAATAGAAGCGAGCCTCAATATTCGGTATTAACGTTAGCCTGTCATTTAGCGCATAATCGTAGCCTACGGTCATGGAATAAGAGTTAGATACGACGTCATCCAGGGCGACATTTTTACCTTTGTTATAAAGATGGATGGTAATATCTACCCACGCATTTTCGTCACTCTGATGAAGTATTCCGAACTCATCTCCATGATATTTATTCTGTGTACCATAGCTATGCTGATAATGGAAATACGTTTCCGATGCCACCGCACTGCCACTCAGCAGTAATAAACTGGCGAGTAGTTTTCCCAGATATATTTTTTTCATCATCATAATCACTTAATTGTTTAAAATTAATTGAACTGGTAATTAACACCGATTTTGACTTTCCCTTGTCGGGATTTAGACGAACTGGAAACAGAAACGTCATCGACTTCCAGATAAGGTCGCCACTGTTGATAACGATATTGGATCTTAAACTGATGTTCGTAATCCGTTTTCTTTCCATTATAAACAGCGTATTGATTTGACGTGAAGACACCTTTACTGTATGAGGATGATTCATTTAAGTTATCACCGACATAATAGTTAAAGACATATCCCAGGGATATATTAGGAATACCACTCCATGTCACACCGGTATCAAACCGATTACGTGCGGTATCTGATTTCGAGCGGTACTGCTCATCAGCATAACCAAACTTATCACTGCTGCTGATGGTTTTATAACGATCGCTGCGTGATATTTTTTTAATTTCATAGCGATAGCGACCATAGACAGACCATTCTTTATTTATACTGTAACTGTATTTAACCCCGGGCTGGTAGTTAACCGAGGTACTACCAAAAGAGACTTCAAATGAAGGAGTTAGCGTATTCCCTTTCATTGGCATTTTGAAATCTTTCTGAATAACCAGTCCTCCCGACCCGCCTTGCATATCATCCCATGCCACATCATAATTTTTGCCACCTCCAGAGGAGGTACCAAATTTAACTTCATATTGCCAGAGAGAAGGTGTTTTATGAATTAACTTAAATGAATCGCTATGGCGTCGGTCCTGAGTTTTGAAATTATGTTCAACTTGCATTGTCGTTTTGCCTTCTGCGGCATAAAGACTATGCGAAAAACAGATAACTGACAAACCAATAACTATTCTTTTGATTGAATTACCGCTCATGGTTTCCTCATCATAAAATAATGAAATATCAAAAACAGTGAAGATAAAAAATTTAACTTAAGTTATACGCAGACACAGAGCATCACTCTAAAAACAGAGATAAAAAAGAGGATGAAAAGAGACTAGATTGTTAAGAGTTAATACTCCCCTTCGAGAAACCTTAACATTATCGATGTGAAAATATAATCAGAAGCATTACCCCATATGAATTACTTATTAATGAAATGGAGTTTATGTTTTTTTGAAACATCATTTTGAGATCATCATCAAAAAAAGCAGATCAAATGTAAAAAAACATAAAATAATAGACATACCTCTCAACAAAATTAAAATTTATTATTGAAGAAATGGATATCGATTCCAGCCAATATTCTCCGAAATCACATCAGATAAAAGTGGCGATATTGAGAAAGAGATGGGCTTTTTTTTATGGCAGATATAGGTGTGTGTCAGACCTGCAAGAAAGAACTTTCAGTAAGACTGAAGGCTATGAGGGGGTTAATATCCTGGGGAGATGAGCGAGAAAAACCTGAGCCGAAATATTCGTCTATTTTTATCTTCTCCAGTAAACACAGAGGCACGGCAGTAAGAGAGATTTTCTGACGTAACCATCAAGCACAACTCACTGATAGAAAATCTCTCTCCGAGTAGTCTATTTTTGCTAAAAAAAACCTGTTCACAGAGACCGATAACAGTTCTGTAAACAGGTCTCACCTGTCGGCATGGACAGGCAGATGCTCCGTTACAACCAGGCAACGCTATGCGTTAACTGATTTTTCTGGCAAGCATAGTAGCGAAGCGTAATTTAATCGGGTTGCCTTGTTCGTCGGTTTTATGAAGTGCGCCAACATCTTCATTATATTCAATAAATTCCCAACCCTCGTAATATTTTTTAAGTTCGCCGGGTTTAAAGGTAAACGAAAAGAAGGGTAACGTGCAGGGATAATCATCGGTATCCATGGCAGCGATAATTAAGTTATAGCCATTGGTGACAGTATGCTGCTGCATATTGGTGATTAGTGAGGGGATCTGTTCTCTATTCAGGAACATAAAGACGACTGTCGAGAGAATAAAATCATAGTCTTCTTTAATCTCTACGCCATTAAGATCCTTTACCTCAGCATGGATATTAGCCAAATTTTCTAAGGCTGAAAGATGTTTTAGCTTCTCGATAGAGCTTTCATTAACATCCCACGCGGTCACGTCAAAGTTTTTCAGACCCAGATATAAAGAATTACGTCCACCACCGCAGCCTAAATCTAATGCTTTACCTGGCGGGATGATTTTTGCTGCATCAATAACGTCTGGATGCGTTGACGTTAACTGGTATTTTTTAGCAAAGTAGTCTTCTTTTGTGCAGTAGAAGGCGAGCTGGCATTGCAGATCGTCAGAGAACGAAACAATGCGATGCCATTGCTGTGGCTCAACAAAGGGTGTTTCACTTTCAGGGGTAAAGATTAATGATTGTGTGATTTCCCCCTCTTCAGTCATCAATGCAAAAGTGAGAGAGCCTTGAAGAATAGTCAGTTTTCCCCAGGTTCCCGCTTTCGTATTGTGTTTTTGTGTGAAACTTTCAGGTAATGTCTGGCTATTCCACTGAGGCATACTTTTATAAAGCATCAAATCACTCATTAAATTATTCCTATTTTTCAATTAGTTAATTCACGTAACATCATAAATGCTTTTGGAGTGTGCTGCTCGCTAACGATAAAAGCACGTAGCTGTTTCATACTATCAAAACCTCGGGCAGCTATCCCTTCATGACTTAAGCTTAGCTCCCAGCTCAGATCATTGCGCTGAGTATCTCCCGCCAGGAAAAGCGGTAGATCGGGCGTTTTAACTTTTAGCAGCATCGGTGGAAAAGTAACGGACTCAGTCGCGCCCAGAAGATTTTTAGCAAGCGAAAGCGAACTCATCTGAATCGGTTGCAAAAATGGCATCACCTTACCCTCTATTTCTGCACAGTCACCGAGGGCATAAATGTTCTTATCCGAGGTTTGTAACTGACGATTAACGCAAATGCCCCGGCCCGTTTTGAGTCCTGCGGTAGCTGCCAGCGTAATATCAGGTTGTATTCCGATGGCGGCAATCACGGCATCGGTCTTAACAATATGACCATCAAGTAAGTTTACCGACAGCTCAGTCTCGGTTTTGTCTATACTGACCAACTCATTATTGAGCAGAATACGGATCCCCATTTGGCTCAGTTTATGCTGTAAACGGCAGCTCAGTTCAGCCGGCATCAGTGAAGCCAGCAAACTATGGGCTCTATCAATAACGGTGACTTGCTTACCCGCCCGACATAAGTCCATCGCCAGCTCAGCACCGACAAGACCGCCACCGAGCACCAGAATACGCTGGGCGGTTTGCAGCAGGTCCTGATGTTTACGGTACTCCTGCTGACTATTGAACGTCACCATATATTCACGGCCCGGAATAGAAGGCACTATCGCCTTTGCCCCGGCCGCCAGCACCAGTTTCTGATAACTAAACTGCTGTCCATCACAGATAACCTGCTGATTATCACAATCAATCGCCGTGACGCGGGTATTCGTCTGCAACTTAAGATTATTTTCTTGTGCAAACTGTGCCGCGGACATCTGAGTTAAATCATCCGCTGACTGTTTCAGGCTAAATACGTGACTGAGATCGGGTTTGTTGTACTGATTACCGCTATCTGCGGTAATCAGCATAATCGGGATCTGCTTATCCTGCCGACGAATATTCGTGACTAACTGACGGGCAGCAAAACCAGAGCCAATAATGATAATGTTCTCTGTCATATTCACTCCGATTACAGTGGATCGAAAACAGATTTACCCAGAGCACAGCCAGGGCACAAGAAGGATTCCGGTACATCCGACCAGGTTGTTCCAGGCTCAATACCTTGCATCGGTTCGCCCACAGCAGGGTCATAAACCCACTGACAGACTGTACATATCATCGACTCTCCAGAGTTATTCTGAGTGGCAGGCGACGCTAATTCTTCAGTGCTAGTCACTTCATCAAGCGGATGTAACGCCCATTCCCGGGCAATCTTACGACCGTGTTCGCGGCACTCTTCCAGCGCTTTACCATCAGGACGCCATTTCATTTTCAGTGCCAGCGAAATATCAAAGCCTGCATCCATCAGTCGGGTCTGAATACGATCAACCGCCCCACCCGTCCAGCCAAAACTACCAAATGCCGCTGCTTTTTTATTTCGAAAGCGCAGGCCAGCCAGTTCCTCAAGCATTCCGGCAACTTTGGGCATCATGACATTGTTCATGGTTGAAGAGCCGACCAGTACTCCTTTAGAGCGGAATACCTGAGTCAGAATTTCATTCTTATCATGCTTCGCTACATTATAAATTTTCACGGCTACAGTGGGGTCAGTCTCATGAATACCTTGTGCAATCGCATCAGCCATCATTCGGGTATTTGCTGACATGGTATCGTAGAAAATCGTGATACGGTCTTCCTGATAATCATTTGCCCACTCAAGATATTTAAGGACAATTTGTGTCGGATCGTCACGCCATACCACACCGTGTGAGGTAGCAATCATATCCAGCGGTAACTTAAAGCCGAGAATTTCATTGATTTTTGGAGCCACCAGACGGCTGAATGGCGTCAGAATATTGGCATAGTAGCGAGTGCATTGTTCATAAAGTTCAATTTGATCCACTTCATCATTAAACAGATGCTCATCACAATAGTGCTGGCCAAAGGCATCATTACTGAACAATATCGCATCGCCTGTCATATAGGTCATCATGCTATCAGGCCAGTGCAGCATCGGCGTTTCGACGAAAATAAGCTGTTTACCATTACCAATATCTAAACTATCGCCGGTTTTAACCGTGTGGAAATTCCACTCTGGATGGTGATGATGACCATTAATGGAGTCGATAGCATTGGTGGTGCAATAAATGGGGGTGTTCGGGATAAGCGCCATGAGATCGGTTAACGCGCCCGCATGATCTTCCTCGGCGTGGTTAATCACGATGTAATCGATGCTATTCAGATCGATTTCCTGTTGTAAGTTACGCACAAACTCAAGACTGAATTTTTGGTCAACGGTATCAATCAGAACATTTTTACCTTCCTTGATTAAGTAGCTGTTATAGCTGCTGCCTTTCAGGGTTTTGTATTCAGTGCCATGAAAATTACGAACTTCCCAGTCACGTTGTCCTACCCATTGAACATTGTTTTTTACTTTAATCGCCATATCAGTTATCTCAATAAAGTTAGTTTTCTTTATTCATTAGAGCAAATGGCGTGCCAGTTTTTATGTCATTGATTTAAATCACTTTTAAAAAATATGAAGTCATTTTGACATAGATGAAGTATAGTCATAATGACAACAACAGTGTCGGAATGACAAATATGCGTTTATCCATTCAATCACTGGCAAAAATTGCCATCGAGTTACAGCATGGTTTATCAGGCCAGAATCGTTTTCAGACGCTGATCAATAGCGTCCGCGAACTGCTGGCCTGTGACGCTTCGGCTCTGCTGCGCTACGAAAATCAGTTATTCAGGCCTCTGGCAATTGATGGTTTGTCTGCCGATGTTTTAGGCCGCCGTTTCTCACTCAATGCCCATCCCCGACTTGAGGCCATTGCTCGTGCCGGGGATGTCGTACGTTTTCCCGCCGACAGCCAGTTACCCGACCCTTATGATGGTTTAATTCCTGGCCACGATGAACTGAAGGTACATGCCTGTATCGGCCTGCCGCTGTTTAGCGATCAGCAACTGATCGGGGCTTTAACGTTTGATAGTCTGAATCCCCAGCAATTCGACGATTTTAGTGATGAAGAGTTACGCCTGATTGGTGCTCTTGCTTCATCAGCTCTCAGTAATGCTCTGCTGCTTGATGCATTGGAAAAACAGGCCTTACCCGGCTCTAACCGTACACAGGGGAATAAACAACATATCACCAGTGGCGATGAAGAGATGATCGGTCTTTCTGCCCCGATGCAGCAACTGAAACACGAAATCAGCGTGGTCGCAGGCTCAGAGCTTAACGTACTGATTACCGGTGAAACCGGTGTCGGTAAAGAACTGGTTGCTAATGCGGTACATCACTTATCGGCGCGGGCATCCCAGCCGTTAATCTATTTAAACTGTGCAGCACTGCCAGAAAATGTTGCTGAAAGTGAGCTTTTTGGCCACGTCAAAGGGGCATTTACCGGGGCCATCCACCATCGTATGGGTAAGTTTGAAATGGCCGATAACGGCACCTTATTCCTTGATGAAATCGGCGAATTATCCTTAGTACTGCAAGCGAAACTACTGCGTGTGATCCAGTATGGTGATTTGCAACGCGTCGGTGATGACAGTACCAAACGGGTGAATGTGCGTATTCTGGCGGCAACCAATTGCGACCTAAAAAAAGCCGTACTGGACGGGACTTTCCGTATGGATTTATTCCATCGTTTAAGTGTTTTCCCACTTTCGGTTCCCGCGCTTAGAGAGCGCCGTGACGATATTGTGCTATTAGCCGGATTCTTTGTTGAACAGATCAGAAATAAGCTGGGTTTGCAGCAGTTGAGCATTCCGGCAGAGACTTTAGCCATGCTACAGAACTATGGCTGGCCGGGTAATGTACGCGAAATGAAACATGCGATTGAGCGTGCTGCGGTCCTGGCTCGGGCATCGCAGAATTCAGCTGAGGTGAAGTTATCTCGTGAACTGTTTAATCTGGCAACAGAGGACTCAGTCAATGATAACCCGGCAGCGATAACCGCTGAAGGTGCCGGGTATCAGCAAAGTCTCCAGCAGGCGACCACAGAATTTCAGCGCGCCTTAATTAACAAAACATTACAACAGAATAAGATGAATTGGTCTGCTTGCGCGCGGGAGCTGGATCTTGATGCTGGCAATCTTCACCGGCTGGCAAAACGATTAGGTATCAAGTAGTCATTCTCCCTATAGCCTGGAAAATTCGCAGAACCGAACTCTTGTATCTAAATATATCGCGTTGTTTTCAGACAGCGCGGTATATATGAAACAGACTGGTTAATTTAATTCACTAGAAATATAAAACCAACCATTAATAATTAAGTCATATTTTTAGATAAAACAATTCGCACTACATAAATATAACAATCTCGTATCAATATTTATTTTTAATAAAAATAATTATCATTATCAGTCAATATATTAATAATATAATATTGTTGTGTTTTTATTTTTATATTGCTATCTTCCGTGCCGCAGAAATGGGGAGTAGCTTGCTTAATAGTCATCACTTGATTATTAAGATTTCGTGTCAACATACTTGAACAATATTTGTTCATGGCACGGATGCCTTAATCGGTTAGCGAGACCATAAACGTATTATTCGTCTAGATGTTGGGGAGGCGAATAATGTGTCTATGGAACACCCGACTGAAGATTTTATTATGAGTTTTTATGCACTGTTTATCCTCGCGTTTGCCTTATCAATGGACTCTTTTGCTGTAGCGGTCTGCAAAGGCTCCACACTTCATAAACCCTCGTATAAAGAAGCATTAAGAACGGGTGTCGTGTTCGGTGCTGTCGAAGCGTTAATGCCATTAACCGGCTGGATTATTGGTATCAGTGCGAGTCATTTTGTGGTGCAGTGGAATCACTGGATAGCCTTCGGATTACTGTTCATCCTCGGTGGCCATATGATTTATCAAAGCCTGATATCAAAAGACGATGAGCCCAAAGAGAAAAAGAAAAAACACAGTTATTTAAACTTAATTATTACCTCCGTCGCAACAAGTATTGATGCTATGGCAGTAGGATTGGGTCTGGCATTTCTTGACGTCAATATTTTCCATGCCGTTTTCATCATTGGTTTAACAACCATGGGTATGGCTACCGTCGGTGTTATCGCAGGCCGGCATTTTAGTACTGTATTAGGAAAGAAAACTGAGTTGGTTGCAGGAGTGATATTAATCAGCATCGGGTTATTTATCTTACTGGAAAATTTCTAATACCCCGTTCTTTATTCAAGACCGGGGTATTATGGTTAGTGCTAACTTATGGGTACAGTAAATAGTTCTGACGCGTAGCGCGGTAAGACTCAGACGCTTTCGCCCAATGATCTTCAACCTGCTTTATGGCCTGTTCTTTAGGCAAATTTTGCTTCGTTGCTTCAAGCAGGATAGTTTCAAGAGATCTGTCTCCAGTCACTTTAGCCAGCCAGGTTGGGCGGATGAGGAAAGCCTCATCCTGATGTTTAAGGTACTGAGCCTCCTTGTCATCTGCCAGCACCGGTGCATAGCCTGCATTGACCATCTGATACCACCAGTCAACAAACAACGCGATACTCGGTTTCAGACCAGGTACTGAGGTGCTAGTCAGGCGTTCGCCGCACACTTCTTTACCCGCCTGAGGCCAGCCCGCTTTCGCCTGATTAGGATCGACGGTATAACAAGTATCAACGTAAAAACGTTTATCTGGAAAACCCAGTTGTTCAAAAGGATGCTCTGAGCCGCGCCCGCTATTGACGCTCGTCGCCTCAAACACGCCAAGGGAAGGATAAAGAGCAATCGCTAAATCACTGCGTAAATTAGGTGATGGATATACCGGCAGTGAGTATGGCGTCTGGTGAGTATAATTACCCATCTTCACAACATATAAATCTGACTCAGGCATCTGCCAGCGCTTATCGCCGTGACCACTCCAGCTATTATCATCAAAATGGGTCAGCCAGCCTTCGCCGACGATCATTTTGGCAAACTCACCGGAAGTCAGACCGTGCACCATCGGGATAGGATGAATGCCAATTCCTGAAATATACTTTTCATCCAGCAAAGGTCCGTAGACAGCGCCCCCCAGAGGGTTAGGTCTGTCTAATACCATCAGCGCTTTCTTTTCCTGCTGCAGACTTTCCATCACATGATGCATAGAGACGGTATAGGTAAAATAGCGTACTCCAACATCCTGCAAATCATAGATAACCACATCAACGTTTTCTAGCTGCTCTGCTGTGGGATGGGCACGACTACGGTTATCTTTATCCCTGCCATATAACGAGACAATCGGCAAACCGGTTTGCTTATCCAGGTGATCGTCATCACCAAAACCCGCATCCTCTTTTCCACGCAGCCCATGCTCTACAGAAAATAATGTTGTTACGGTAAATCCATACTGTTTTTCCAGTGCACGCAGTTTTTCAATGGCATGCACACCTTGTGAGTCTATAGAGCTTTGATTAACCATCAGCCCTACTCGCTTACCTTTTAACAATGGTCCATAAACTTCGGGCTGATCGAGGCCCAGCAGAATTTTCGGCTCGGCATAGCTATTGCCCGCGGACAGAATAAGGGCGCAAAAAAGTATCTTAAGAAAACGCATCTTAATGTATCTCTCTGTTTAAATATTAGAAATTATGACGTAATTCTAATGCCCAGAACCAGAAGTGATTCTGTGTTCTGTTATTTTGACTATCCCATGTTTGCTCAGGACGATAGTAGACATCAGCAAACAGCGATGTTTTTTTCGTAAATGGATAAATCATCTGGATACCATAACGGCTACGATCTTTTTCTTTATGCAAAAACTCTCTATTGTTGGAGTCACGGAAACTTTGTTGTCCACGAACTAAAGAATAACGAGTATAAGGCATCAGGTTAATACCGTTATCAAATTTATACCGATAGATGGCCCAAAGAAAATGTTCTTTATTATATAAGGTATTGACCAGCTGCTCATCAATATAAAGATAGTTCAGCCAGAGGGAGTTACTTTTGTTGAACGTAAAGTTCGCCCCGGCGAAGTGTTCATTAATTTGACTCCAGTCACGTTTATAGACACCGTACTCTCCTTTCGCTCTGGCATAATCCAGTTTTCTATCAATAAGTCTGAAGGACAAACTGGCATTTAAACTGACGTTAGGGTTAAGAGTATAGTTAATTTGTGGACGCAGCCAGATTTCATGACGTTCCTCCCCTTTTCTCACATCGCCCATATAAGACGGCGCCGCCAGTGCAGGATTACTGATTGAAGGATAATGCCAGTTATCATTACGATACCCGAGACGGAACTTAGCACTGCCTTTACGTTCCGCAAGCGTGAAGGGAAAAGTCCGTGTTGCGCCAACCTGCCAGCGCGTTCTGTCATACTCTGAGTTGTGATCCAGATAGGTTTTCAGTACCTGAACATCGTACATCCACAGCGAGTTATTCTGATAGATGAAAGCACCAAAATAGGGAGATGAAGCCATACTGCCATCGAGGAATTTCCAGTTAGCATCACTGTCAATTTCCTGCTCCATTCCAATATAAGTCTCAAAATTCCATTTTTGATCTTTAATTGTTTTTTGCGCTGCATCTCTCTCACTCTCAAGTTTTTTTAATTTCTCATTTAATTTAAGAATTTCCTGATCATAGTCCGTTTCAAAAGCATCAGCATTAACGATATGCGAAGTCAGAGATAAGATTATTGCGATATTAATATTGAGAATAGTTTTTATTATTTTCACCGAAAAATTCCTTGTGATTATTATTTACCAGGATAATCCATGACCACGTGCATAAAGCGTAGTATTGCCATCAGGGGATTTAATATTAACCGGCAGTTTACCTTGCGGAATATTCAAAGGTAGCGCATCAGGTTTGTCACTAACAAACAGTGTCCGCAGTCCACTCAGAATATTCGTCTCAAGAGCATTACGTACGTTATTAGTGACATCAAAACCGGTTATACCGTAAATAGCAATATTCGACTTAACATCATGCAAATAGGCAATGTCATAAGGGTTTCGGGTAGAAATAACCACTAAGGGGATATTTTTTAGTTTCGCACGGTCAATGATCCTTTGAGCATTAGCCGGGTTTTCTTTTAAGTTATAGGTTGCAAGAATAATCAGATCGTTACCTTCAATATCGCTATCAATCGTCTGTGCATCTAAACCGTCCAGGCCAAGTTTAGCGACCCGACTATCGAGAGTCATATCGACATGGGTCTCTTCAGCAATACTGTTAAGGTGTTTGGTAATCAGGTCATTACGAGGTTGTTCATCAGAATAGATGAAAAACCTGTTATGGCTTTTTAGCTTCCAGGGCAGCACGCCTTGATTTTCAATAACGGTGATCGCTTTTGCGGAGATATCGTTCTCAGTCGCTTTATGTTCAGCAGAAGCCACAATAGTCGACGCCTTTTCAGCAGACTTATGCTCCGCTGAAATTTGTTTCTCAAGCTTGGTTTTAACAATACGAGTAGCCGACTCATTAATGCGTTGCATCAACTGAGGATCGTTTTCTGCCTGCTGCTTAAGGGTGGCATAGAGAGAGTCGAGCTTTGCCACTTCCTGCAGATTACTGATAGCCACAGGCATTAGAATAATATCGTTACCGGCTTTTATCGCTTCAGCAACGGCCCAGTCGGCATCAAAATTGGCACTAATTGCGCCCATTTCCATCGCATCGGTGACAATCAGTCCCTTAAAACCCAGTTCATTACGTAGTGTTTCAGTCAAAATAGGGTGTGACAGTGTCGCCGGGGTGCCTATTTTCTCGCCTTTTAGATTCGTTAATTGGGCATCATCCAGAGCTGGCAGTACCACATGAGCCGTCATGATGGCATCGGTATAAGGCATAGCAGCAACAAAAGGCGGTAATTCCGTGGTTTGCCAGGAAGCTTTGTCTATTTTTATCACCGGCAGTGCAAAATGCGTATCCGACATCACATTGCCGTGTCCTGGAAAATGCTTGAGCGAGGTCATGATGCCGTGGTGATGAATACCCCGAATATAACTTTTCGCTAAGTCACTGACCCACTCAGGGGAGTCAGAATAGGAACGCACTCCGATAACTGGGTTATTCTGATTATTATTAACATCAACAACCGGACCAAAGTTAAAATTAAAACCTAAAGCAGAGAGTTCCTGACCATGAATATCCCCTGCTATTTCGGTAAGTTTTTGTGAGCGAGTCGCGCCAAGGGCCATATTCCCTGGCATTTCTGTACCGACACGCAGGCGAGTGACATAGCCCCCTTCCTGGTCTGTGCTAATCATTAACGGCAGGTTACTTCTGGCATCCTGAAGCGCATTAATCAATTTTACCGTTTGCGGGGTATCTATCAGGTTTTCACGAAACAAAATGACAGATCCAAGATGATACTTAGCGATGATTTCAGCAATCGCTGAATTCAATTCGGTAACAGGCTGTTTTTGATCCTGCCCCTCATCCTGCCAGGAGCGAAAATCCATCATCACTATCTGACCTATTTTCTCTTCCAGACTCATCTCAGCAACCAGCTTCTGTGCCTCAGTCTGCGGCGCTTTCCACATTTGATGTAGCTGAGAATCTGGAATAACTTCGGCATGACTGAATGCACTAAAAATTAACGTCGCAAGTAGTAGTTTTTTCATAAATTTAGCTCCTGACATAGCCCTGAATATTAAAAAATAAAATTACAATTAATGGTCAACTTCTAAGAATTGTCTATTTCAGCTCGCGTAATCTAACTATTTTCCATAGGTCAGTTTCCTGAAATCATTTCTATACCTGCTTATTTACCATATTTATCCCGCCAAGGAATAAAATATTCCTATCAATGTGAAATGAGTCACAATAAAGTGGCAAAATCAAAATAAAAAACAAAAAGAATCACAACAACACAACTAAACCAATGTTATTTAAAGATTTTATTGAGTTAACCAATGATCGGTACGCATGATTTATTGGAATTTTTTATTCTAAACGACTAAGAAAACACCTGGGGATAAAAAATAGGCTCAGAAAAGAGGATTAGAGAGGGTTAGAGCAGAAAATATGAGTTAAACCGTTGAACTGATTAATGAAGTTGTTACATAAAATAATATTTTTAATGACTAGAAACAAACAATCGAAATATACCCAAAATAATTCGAGTTGCTTGTAGGCGCCAAGTAAATCATGGCGATGAGCATAGATAAACTATGTGATTCGCCATATGAGCGCAGGCAACCCTGCGCAACTTGAAGTATGACGGGTATATACCTAAAACAATTATATGGCCGTTAATATACGAAAAATACCTCAACTCTTTTTCTCTTCAGCATTTCCAGAGTTAAATTTAAATAATTCATTCTGAATCAGCAGAAAGCATCACATGAAACATTTTTCTAACAAAACCATAATGAAAAATCTAATTATTTACCATAAACAGTACAATTATTTACTAAAAAACAAAAAAAACCACTAAAACATCATTTAAAAAAAAACCAATTAATCATATAATTTTACTTCAGTAGCGAAAAAAACATCATTAACATCAATTTAGTTAACAAACTGAAATCAAAAGATAAAAAAACCCATTCAAAGAAACTTACCTACAACAACAGACTACACTTAAGAAGAATGAAGAATAATTTTTTCGCTGTAATCCGAAGGCAAATATAATAATGACAGTAGAATCATGGAATACCGCGACAATAGTCGATGATCATCCGCTAGCAAGAATGGCCATTCGTGGCGTTCTGGAAAGGCAAAACCTGACGATAGCCGATGAATTTGAGGATGGTCGTTCAGCATTTAACTCTTTGAAAAATAAACCTTCAGATATTGTTATTATTGATGTTGAAATTCCAGTGCTGAATGGCGTTGAACTGGTAGAGAGATTACGTGATGGCGGCTTTAAGGGACTGCTGATTGTCGTCTCGGCAAAAAATGAACGTTATTACAGTAAAAAATGTGCCGAATCAGGAGCTAATGCATTTATTAGCAAAACCCAGGAAATGGGAAGTATCGTTACTGCGATTGAGTCAGCGAAGAAAGGATACAGCTTCTTTCCTTTCTTTTTAAAAGAAAAGAATGAAACACTGACTGATATGCAGCGCCTTGAATCCTTATCAACCCAAGAGATGAAGGTGATGAGCTATATGCTCAGTGGGCTTGATAATCAGAGCATTAGTGAAGCAATGAATATCAGCAGTAAAACCGTCAGCACCTATAAAACCAGGCTTATGGAGAAGTTAGACTGTCACTCACTCATCGCGCTCATCTCATTTGCTCATCAGAATAAACTCAGTAAACGATGATTAAATCAACCTTACTCCTTTTTATACTGCTGATAATGATGCCGTTTGAGGGTAAGGCTCTGACTGAAAATAAAAAAGAGCTTGAACTGTTACCACAGCAGCAAGTGTCCCTTGTCCCGGCCCAGTTAACAGAAGATGAAAAACACTGGCTCAAGAACCAAAAAAGCCTGCATATCGGCGTGTATCCGCAAATGCTTTCATCAATGGTACAGACTATTTTTGTCGACCAATACAGTGGAATCAATGCGGATTATTTGGCGATTATTCAACGCTCTCTTGATACCAAGGTCGAGGTGATAAACTATGAGAGTCGAGAGAAAGCGATACAGGCGCTGAACAACGGTGAGCTAAACGCAGTGTTAACAGGGCTAGAGTATCAGCCAGAACTCAATGACTCATTGATCTCATCAATCCCAGTCACCTATTCCTGGCCAAGTTTGATGGCCAGCATGTCTAATACCATGGCCCCTCTTACCAGTCGCGAAAAAGTGCGTATTGCGACTATTGGAAACTACCCAGAAGATAATTTTATTTATGCCTCTTTTCCTCGTGCAGAAATTGTTCGCTACGACAATTATGAAACCGTCCTCAATGCGTTAGCGACTGGGAGAGATAACTATTTTATAGGAGATTCATTAACGACCAGTCTCTGGCTATCTCAGGAGTTCAACCATACTATCGTCACACTGAAGTATTGGGCAACGCCACAAAAAAACAGCCTGTTTTTATTTTCTAAAAATCAGCCCCTACTGCAAAATATCATTAATAATGTCTTGGGTAATATTACTAATGGTATTCACAGCCGGCTTTCTTACTCGGCTGTTGATAAAAACGATCTCTCATTCCTTATCGACCCTGCCATATTCAGCGCCAGCGAACAAGAATGGCTAAAAAATAATAAAAGAGTTCGCGTTCTGGTCAATCCATGGACAATCCCCTTTACTATGTTAGACAGTGAACAGAATATTCGAGGTATTATCGGGGATACCTTAAATTTAATCAGTGTACAGACCGGATTAATCTTTGAACCTGTTATCGTCCATTCGCTGAAAGAAGCTGAAGAAAAGCTGAATAAAAATGACTGGTCGATCATGGTACCGGCGGTCTATAACACCAACGTAAACAACTCACTTTTATATACCAAATCCTTCATTAACACTCAGTTTGTCAGTGTCGTAAAAAAAGAAAACTTTGCCAGCGCCGCATTAGAACCAGGGATGAGGGTCTCATTAGCAGACGATCATCCTATTATGCCTGAACTGATTGAAAAATATCCGGGAGTGACTTGGGTTCCTGTAAATAGTGTCAGCATGGCACTTAATCTTGTCGCTGATAATAAAGTTGATGCCGCGATTGCTAATCGTTTAGCCGTACGCTACTTCAGTGAACATTATTATCCCGATCAGTTTAACTGGGAAGCTATACCCGATGTGATACCCGCATCCTTTTCGCTTGCCGTATCACCTCATGAGCCTGAATTAAAAGCTATCTTAGATAAAGCCAGAGATAACATATCACAGCGAGAAATGTTTCAAATAGTTGATAAATGGTTATATTTACCTGAAGCCAGAATTGAAACTTGGGAACTCTATAATAAGCAATTTTATCTCGTGGTTATGCTGGCTGCCGCCTTGGTTTTAAGCACTACAGTCTGGGCAATCTATCTGACAAAAGAAGTACGCAAAAGAAAACGTTCACAACGTCTGTTGATTAAGGAAAAAAATAAAGCACAACAAGCAAGTAAAGAGAACCGGGAATTTCTCTCCAGAATGAGCCATGAGCTCAGAACTCCCGTCAGTGCTATCGTCGGTTATCTTGAACTGCTGCAAAATTCAGCGATAGATTTTAAATCTGAAGATAAAGTCTCTGTTGACCAGGCAACCCAGGCATCACATTCACTACTCAAGCTGATTGGTGAAATTCTGGATCTTGAAAAGGTCGAGGCGGGAATTATTGAATTTATTCCTAAATGGGGAAAAATAGATAATCTGATAAGAGCTAAAATAATATTATTCCATGCAGTTACCAGTAAAAAAGGCATTTTAATCGAGTACACATCGACCATTGCTGACAATAAAATCATGTTCCTGGATTTTCAGCTGCTGGGGCAGGTGCTAAACAATATCATTGGCAATGCGGTAAAGTTCACTCAGCAAGGGAGTATCAGCATATCTGTTTCATTACAGAATAATAAAACGCTCATTATTCAGGTAACTGATACCGGCCCAGGAATACCCAAAAATGTTCAATCCTCTCTTTTCAAGCCATTTATTCAGGCTGGGCATCAAACGACACAGCAAGGATCTGGACTTGGACTGACTATCAGCAAAGTGCTGATGACCAAAATGAATGGTTCTATTTCATTAGAAAGTGAAGTTAATAAGGGAACAACACTCACGATAGCCCTTCCTGTTGAAACAGCAGCCAGTGCCGCAGTTGAATCATTGCCCGCCACTCATGCTCCCATGAGTGTTGACCACAACTTACAGGTATTAATTGTTGATGATCAGCCTGCCAGCCGCTTGTTGTTACAACGACAACTTGCCACACTCGGTATCAAGCCGGACGAGGCGGCAGATGGCCAGGCTGCACTGACTCTGTTACAGCAAGTCCACTACGATTTATTAATTACCGACATTAATATGCCAGTAATGGATGGCGTTACCCTGGCAAAAACAGTACGTGAGCATAATACTAGCATCACGATATGTGGGCTTACAGCAACGGCTCAAATACATGAACGTGAACGTTGTCTGGCCGCGGGAATGAATTTTTGCTTGTTCAAACCGATAAATATTTCACAACTCACCCAACTACTCTGTGAGATAAAACCTGAAGTTAATCTTTTCTTTGATATGAAACGACTAACCCTGTTAACTCAAGGAAACAGGTTTCTGATGTTAAGTGCCTTGAAAGATGCACAACATGAGAACTACAAAGACCTTTCGAAAGCCCATCTCGCTCTTACACAGTCTGACTACCAGACCATGAGGTCCCATATCCACCGCATCAGGGGAACGGCATTATTATTGGGCGCCAGAGATCTGGCTGACCAGACACAACAACTGGAAGAACAGTTATTGCAGCCTCATTCTGACGATGGACTACTCGCGCTGCTGGAAAATATCAGTAAATTACTGACTGCGTTAGATACCGCAGTACAAGATTTCACTCCTTAAGCAACGATAAATGCTGAGTCAATCTGGCGTAAGTACAGGCAAGAACCGGATTGACGAAAGCAGCCGGGTGGCTTAAAGCATGGCGGATAGCGGTTCAGCTAATATTATCATCCGTTAGCTAAAATAAATCGCACAGACCAGCCTGCATGATGCTTTTAAGATTTTTCATATTCAAATCAGTATTTACAATGACATAAAGTATGCCTCTACGATTAAAATAAAATAATTGATCAAGATCAATGTTTTTAATTTTAACGTACTCATCACAATTAAATCAAATAACTGCAAACATAGTCGCTAAATTTCATCACCACAAACACTAAGAACTTTCCTACGCACGTAGGAAACACCTTACAGCAATATAAGGTTTGGCTGATATGTTCCTCCTTCCGATATAAATATAATCTTTCTCATACCTTTACGAGGTAGTTAAAAAACAGATAGAGATGATTTAAAGACATCTCTATTAAATGAAAGAAATAACTCAACCTGAAGTGACTGGCATTTAACTAACCTGATGAATATTGCTTACTGATAACTCAACAAGGATGTTTAGCATAGGAATTGCTGCTCATAGAGTTAACTGAATCATATTAATTTAAATGCAAGCAACGGCAAGGTCAGTTTAAAACCAAATGGTTTATTTTAAATATTATTAAATTCATAGAAATAACATTTAAAAAAAACACGCCATCTAACAGGCAAAATCCAAAAATCTAATCAGGATGACTAAGTCATGAAAAAAAACATTATCGCAATCGCATTGGTTACTGCATTTTCCGGTATTGGCATTGCTCAAGCCGCAGACGTAAGTGCACAGGCTGTAGCAACCTGGGCTGCAACTGCAAAAAAAGATACCACTAGTAAACTGGTTGTAACACCACTGGGCAGCCTGTCATTCCAGTACGCTGAAGGTGTTAAAGGGTTTAACTCAGCCAGAGGTCTGTTTGATGTTACTGTTGAAGGCGACACAACAGCAACTGACTTTAAACTGACTTCACGCCTGCTGACCAGCACCCTGACTCAGCTTGATCAGTCTGGTTCAACTCTGGCTGTAGGTGTTGAATACAACGGTGAGTCTGTCACAGCGGCGAGCCCATTAGTGATGATCGATACTGCGAGTAATATTTTAGGCGGAAACTTAAGCGCATTAAGTAACGGTTATAATCAAGCAGGTCGAACTTCTACTCAAGATGGATTCACCTTCAAAATCATCAGCGGCACTTCTGATGGCACGACTCCTGTTCCAGACTTCAGCGCTCTGCCAGAAGGTATCTGGAGTGGTGATGTTAGTGTTCAGTTTGATGCTACCTGGACCAGCTAATAATTATTTGATTAAGCAGGGGATTTCCCCTGCTTATATAAGGATTTTTTCATAATGAAAAAAAGAGTTCTCGCTGTAATCCTGTTTGCTATTTCTATTTCCCCAGTACATGCTTTAGATGTTGGCGATATTTCCTCATTTCTAAATAGCGATAATAGTGTATTAAATAAAGAGATTAAAAACCCAACGGACAATGGGCGTTTAGTCAATATTGCCATTGAGCGGATCTCCTCTCCTTTAGAAGATGGCAAGATTATTCCAATGGAAATACCTGGTGAAGTATTAATGACACCAGCAAGCTTACTACTTCCTGCTAAAGCGAATGAAAATATTCGTTTTTTTTATAAAGGACTGGAAGATGATAAAGAACGCTATTATCGGGTTGTCTGGTTTGATCAGGCGCTGAGTGATGTACAACAGGGTAATACTACAAGAAGTGCCATGGCGACAGCCTCGGCAAGAATAGGGACAATATTAGTCGTTGCCCCACGTAAGGTTAAATACAGCCACACTTATGACAACGGAAAGATATCCAATACCGGTAATGCAACATTAAGAGTGCTTGCCTATGGTCCTTGCCTGAAATCGGTAGAAGGTAAAGAGTGCAAAGAAAGTTATTTTCTTATGCCTGGCCGTGATCGTAAATTTTCACGTGTAGATATTAACAATAAAAATAGTCGTGTTGCACTCTGGCAAGGAGATTATTTTGTTTCTGTGAAATAGCATATAAATGTAAATGGATGATAATAATGCCTTCGAATAAATCCTCAGTCTTTTACAAATCACTGATTGTTATATCTGTAGCATTTTCTGGATCAGTGCCTTTTGTTTTTGCCGACGCTGAAAACATCCAACAAATCGATGGTATTATTATCCCTCAAACATTTAGTAAAGTGTTGCAAGATGGTATGAGTATCCCATTATTTATCCATCTCAAAGAAAATACCGGTACAGATAACGATCAGCGAATCGGTAACGCCCATATTTTTTTAGAGAAGGGTAAAATTCGTATTCAAAAAATAGAACTAGAAGAAAATAGCGATAACGCAACGCTCAATGAACAAACTCGGCAGAAATTAAGCAGCATTTCAGACGAAGCATTTAATCAGCAACTGACTATTGATGTCACACAACAAGCTCAGCTGTCACTGAGTTTAAGACAACTATTACTACAACTTGTGGTGGACCAGCAGGCTTTGGGTACCCTGCTGCGTTCTCGCAGCGAAGATATTGGTGAGTCGAGTGTCAATACCATCAGTAGTACCATGGATTATAACCTCGGTATTTATAATAACCAGATGCGTAACGGTGGGAGTAGCACTTCCAGCTATTTATCATTGAATACTATGACAGCCCTGCGTGAACACCACGTCGCTCTTGAAGGCTCACTGTATGGTATTGGTAGCAGTAATCAAGATTTTCAGCTTTATAAAGCCATGTATGAACACGATTTTGCAGGTAAACGATTTGCCGCAGGTATGCTGGATACTTGGAACTTACAATCCTTAGGTCCAATGAATGCGATTTCAGCAGGTAAGATCTATGGGCTGTCGTGGGGAAATGAATCCAGTTCAACGGTATTCGATAATACTCAATCTATTACGCCGATTGTTGCTTTTCTTCCTGCTGCCGGAGAGGTCCACATACTGCGTGATGGTCGTTTAATGAGTGTACAAAACTTTAATATGGGTAACCATGAAGTTGATACTCGCCAATTACCCTACGGAATTTACGACGTTGAAGTTGAAGTCATTGTTAATGGATCCGTCGTCAGTAAACGAATGCAGCGTGTGAATAAAGTTTACAATGGACCACGTGGCGCTGGCGCCCCTCTGAGATGGCAACTATGGGGTGGCAGTTTCCATATGGATCGCTGGAACGATGAAAATAAAACATTACCCGCAAAAGATAGCGTACTTGCAGGTGTCTCAGCTGCAGGTTCATTAACAAATCTCGGTTGGGCGGCAAGTGGTTATGGATATAATACTATTGGTGTTGCTGAAACACGTATATCCCTACCCATTCTTAATGCGTTACAAGTCAGTATTCAGAATATGCTCGCAAGTGATAAGTCATCAAGCATAATCAGTAGTGTTAGCACAACTTTACCAGGTGGTTTCAGCTCTATCTGGGTTAACCAGGAAAAGACAAAAATTGGTGACAGATTACGGCGTAGCGCAGCGAATAACCAGGCGATGGGTAGTACTCTAAATCTCAATGCATTGACCAATAAATTAGGAACCTTAACGGTAAGCTATAATGATGACCATCATTATAAATCACGTTATTATACAGTAGATTACTCTCAGAATATTTATTCTGGCAGTTATGGTTCTATTGCAATGCGAGCGGGTGTACAACGTTATAACAACAACAGTGACAGCAGCTCTTCTAATTTAGATAAATATATTGCTCTGGACTTCTCATTGCCATTAGGTAATTGGATCAGTACCAGCATGACTCACCAAAACGGTTATACGCTGGCAAATATTGCAGCACGTAAGAATTTTGCTGAAGACAGTACCATCAGGTCGGTGGGTGCTAATATCTCCCGGGCTATTTCAGGTGATACCAATAATGATAAAACATTGAGTGGTGGCGCATATGCTCAATTTGATACTCGCTACTCAGCAGGGACGCTAAATGTTAATAGTAGTACTGATGGATACGTTAATACCAACTTAACGGCAAGCGGTGCTGTTGGCTGGCAGGGTAAAAATATTGCAGCCAGTGGACACAATGAAGGAAATGCGGGAATTATTATTAAGACTGGACTCGATAGCAATACGTTGATCAGTGCTAAAGTCAATGGTCGTTCATATCCAATAAAAGGAAAATACAGCTATTTACCACTATCACCTTATAGCCGTAATGAAATTGAAATTCAGAACAATAAAAACTCACAAGATAGCTACGATATTGTCAGCGGCCGTAAAACTAAGCTGACTCTTTATCCGGGTAACGTAGCAGTGATTGAGCCAGGCATTAAACAGATGGTAACTGTTTCTGGAAGAATTCGTGCAGAAGATGGCGCAGTCCTCGCTAATGCCAAAATTAATAACCATATTGGCCGTACCCAGACGGATAATAATGGTGAGTTTGTTATGGATATTGATAAAAAATTTCCGATCATTGACTTCAACTATGGTTCAAATAAAAGCTGTGAAGTTGAGTTAGAACTTAGTCAAGCGCGTGGCGCCATTTGGGTCGGCGATGTGGTATGTACGGGTCTGAAAACTTATGCCCGCAATGAAATACAAGGAACAAGAAATGAAAGTTAGTATTATGAGCACTGTCAGCTGTCTGGTACTTTTATTGTGGCAAAGTTCTGGATCAGCGGCTGTTTCTATAACTAACCGCCCAGATGCAGCCGCCAGAGATTTTGTTTTTATAGAAAATAATTCAGATGATAATTATTTTGTCACCGCTGGAGGAGCACTGAACCCTCGTATCTCGGGGTCGAACCGCTGGACGACAATAAAAGCTACGGGTTCAGGAGCAGGAACCCAACGAAGCCTGGGGTATATTGATAACGGGGATAATACATCAACGCATTCGGGCAGAATGGTAGATATATGGTTAGAGAATACCAGTATATCTCATCCCCTGCTCGGTTTAAGATGCATTAACTATTATTCCGGCTGCAGCCTTGACACGAGCATGCTACAACCACAAACCACTGACTCTAAAGGTTTTTATGGGGTGACTATCACCCCAGGAAATACTAAATGGCTACATGGAATGATGTCAGATATGTTCTATCAACATCTACAGCAGATGCCCCTTGGTAGTACATTAAGATTTCAAATGAATAGCTGTGAAACACGCGACTTATACGATGCAACCAACGGTGGACGTTGCATCGATCAACCCTCAGGTACCTGGATAAGACGTAATCTTACACATACCAAAGGTGGCCATATTAAATTAATAAATACTCAGGCACTCACTGAAGTATTTATTAACAGTGATGGAATACCCACAATTAGTGACGGTAACGGCGACTGTAAAATGCAAACCATAGATCGCCGTAACGGAATTAGTTGTAAAATGGTTAACTACACATTGCAACATAATGGATTATCAAACACCAGCATTCAGATATTTCCTGTACTCACCAATGCTACCCTGGCAGGAAGAATAGATGCTCGCGATATGCAATTTAGCCTTAACGGAAGTAGCTGGAAAAGGGTCAGTGGAACCACCTATGATTACACCTTTAATGAAATGAAAAGCTCTGATGCTATTTATATATTTTTCTCAAGTAATCTATTTAAGCAAATGGTTGCTATGGGAATTAGTGATATAAATACTAAAGATCTGTTTAGTTTCAGGTTGCGTAATTCAGTGGCTCCGGAATCAGGCTGGTATGAGTTTTCAACATCAAACTCATTGTTAATAAAACCTCGAGACTTTGGTGTCAGTATTATTTCAGATGAATATACAACAAAACCGACCCGAACAGGCGATGTCGGACAGCATGAACCCTCTCTGGATTTTGGCTATATCGTGACCACCAGTGGTAGAACCGCTGCTGATGAGGTTATGGTTAAAGTGAAAGGCCCGTCTCAGGTTATAGATGGTCAGAGTTATTGTATTTTTAGTTCATCAGATAATGAAACCAAGGTTCCATTCCCGGCAAGACTGACGTTTACAACATACAATGGTTCTAGGCAAACCTATAATACTGGCTGCGATGATCAATGGCATGATATGACTCGAGCCCTCTGGGCAAGTACGCCATGGAATGATGCTTCAGGTGATTACGGAACGATGGAAAAAACGAATTTAGTATTCTCAATTTTAATGAATGATGCACACTCATCTCGTACTGTTAACAATAATAACTGGTATGGAGAAGTGAGTGCCTCAGGTGAAATTCATGTAAAGGCGACATGGCGTAATGTTAACTAAACTACTCACTGGCGGACTATGTCTTATCGCGCTTTTTCTGCCAGTAACAGCCAAGGCTATTTATCTCGGCGATCTTACTTTTTCATTGCCATCAGACCAGGCGTTTCTCTCCAAGCGCATCGTTAACAATAATAAGTCGGCACGTCTTTATCAGGTATCAATCATCGGTATTGACAGCCCGAGTCAACAAGAGGTCAGTACCCGGCCCGCTGACGGTGAGTTGCTTTTTGCACCTCGCCAGTTAGTTTTACAGGCCGGGCAAAGTGAATATTATAAATTCTATTATCACGGCCCTAAAGATAATCGAGAGCGTTACTATCGAGTATCATTTCGAGAAATTCCGACTCAGCACGGGGAGATAACGAATAAGAACGGAAAAATCAGCCTGGAGCCGATTGTGACCATCGATACCATTATGGTTGTTCGCCCCCGGGAGGTGGATTTTAAATGGCATTATGATGCTGGCAACGGCACGGTAACGAATCGCGGTAATACATGGTTTAAACTACTGATTAAACCTGGCTGTCACAGCTCTGAAGAAGATGGTGATGCCTATTATGTTAAACCAGGCCAAACAGTACGCTCTTCCGGGTTACGCAATCAAGGTAATCACTTTATTGTTTATAACAATAAATTTATAAAAATTTCTGATTCCTGCCCGGTTTCTCAAGAGAGAAATAGCGAAGAAGATTAAAAATATCATAATATTTTTCGAGTAAAAATCAGTGCCTGATGTACTGGGAGCGTGCGACAAGCCAGGATACCTGGCGAAATAACAATGTCTGATAGCATATAGCGGCTGCAAAGTTGCCGACTCTTTTGAGTAGTTGCTCAGATATTTGATACTCTAGTGGGATAATATCTACCGCTCTCTTTACCGCAGACTCGGAAAATTATGTCACTTAAAGCGATTGCTAAAGAATTAGGGATCTCGGTTACGACGGTTAGCCGTGCGTTAAACGGTTATGATGATGTCTCATTAGAGACAAGGGCACGTGTTGAGGCAGAAGCGCAGCGCCGTGGATACCGCCCTAATACCTTGGCTCGTCGTCTAAAAATGGGCAAAATAGATGCCGTTGGCTTAGTTTTCCCTGCTAATTCCCCTTCGTTAGCCAGCAGTGCTTTTTTTGATATGGTGGCTGAAATTAGTCATGAACTGGCACGCTATGAAATTGATTTACTGCTTATTTCTGATGATGAGCAGTCTGGCAGAAACAGTTATATGCGCCTGATACAGAGCCGTCGGGTCGATGCTCTGATCGTCGCCCATACTCTCGATAACGATCCACGGCTGGTACAGTTGCTCTCTTCTGGTTTTCCCTTCCTTGCTCTCGGTCGTAGCCACTTACCACAGCCTTACGCCTGGTTTGATTTCGATAACCAGGCAGGAACTCTAAATGCAACACGTTATTTGATTAGCCAAGGACACCGCCAGATTGCTCTGTTAGGTGAAAATAATAATCAGGCCTTTATCATTCAACGTCGCAATGGTTATCTGCAAGCCCTCAACGAGGCTGGATTAGACAGCCAATGGCAGCGTAACATACCGGCTACCCGCCGTGCCGGGTACCAGGCAACGCTGGAACTTCTACGACTGCCAAATCCTCCCACTGCCATTGTTACCGACTGTAATATACATGGAGATGGTGCCGCGATGGCATTATCAAACCAAGGCCGTCTGACGGGAGATAACCGAGTCTCTCTGGTTATTTATGACGGTTTACCGCAAGACAGTATCATTGACGAGCAAGTGGGTGCCGTTATCCAGTCAACCCGTCAAGGCGTGGGCCGCCAGATAGCCAGTATGGTCAGGCAGTTAATCGCTGGCGACGATCCCGCGTCTCTTCAAGTGCTCTGGCAACCCGAATTTACTCCCGGCGAAACCGCCTGATCGTTACCTTTTAATACTAATTATCTGAGCTTGATCACGCATCCGAAACGTTTTGGATGACAACCGAAACGTTTCGGATCAACAGTAGGGCATTCCTTATTATGGAGATGCCTGATGTCTGATTCGATTTTATATCTACAAAGTGCGGTGACGGATGTCATCATCAAAACCCATCCATTTGCAGAAATTATCTACTGGGGGCCGCATTTAACGCATTTTTCGCCGCCAGATATCGCCAGCCTTACCCGTCCCGTTGCCAATGGACGTCTGGATGTTGATTCCCCAGTGACTTTAATGGCTGAGCTGGGTCATGGTTTGTTCGGTTCACCAGGGATTGAAGGCCATCGCCAAGGGATGGATGCTTCTCCCATTTTTACCACTACCGCTGTCGTACAGGATGGTCAAAATATCACTATCAAGAGTGAAGACAGCCAGGCAGGCCTGCGGCTATCCAGTGAAATTAAGCTCGACAGTAGTGGCGTACTTAGCATTCGCCATGGGTTAACTAACCTGCGTACACAACCATGGCAGGTTGATCGCCTGGCTATCACGATACCGGTCGCCGAGCGCGCCCTGGAAGTTATGGCATTTCATGGTCGCTGGATCCGAGAGTTTCAACCCCATCGCCAGGTTCTTGAACATGACAGCATCGTGCTGGAAAACCGCCGCGGCCGAACCTCTCACGAACACTTTCCGGCGCTGATTACCGGCAGCAAAGCCTTTAGCGAGATGCAAGGTGAAGTGTGGGGAATACATCTGGGCTGGAGCGGTAATCATCGCTTACGGGCAGAAGCCAAAACTGATGGCCGTCGCTACTTACAGGCAGAAGCGCTCTATCTTGCCGGGGAAATGGAACTGGCGGAAGGTGAAACCCTCTGGACGCCGAGTCTCTTTGCCAGTTATTCGGCAGCAGGGCTCAATGGTATGAGTCAACAATTCCATCGTTACTTACGCGAACAAATCATTCGCTTTCCAGATAATAAACCTCGCCCGGTACATCTCAACACCTGGGAAGGGATCTACTTTGACCACGATCCGCAATACATTATGCGCATGGCAAGTGAGGCGGCAGAGCTGGGTGTAGAACGCTTTATCATTGATGATGGCTGGTTTAAAGGACGTAATGACGACTGGGCTGCGCTCGGTGACTGGTATCTTGATGAAAAAAAATACCCGGATGGTCTGACTCCAGTTATTAACCATGTGAAGTCATTGGGTATGGAGTTTGGTATTTGGGTTGAACCAGAGATGATTAATCCAGATTCAGATTTATACCGTTCACATCCCGATTGGGTGCTGGCTTTACCGGGCTATCCGCTGATTTCAGGACGTCATCAGTGGGTACTCAATCTGAATATCCCGGAAGCCTTCGATTATTTGTTAGAGAGAATGAGCTGGCTTTTGGGCGAACATGCCGTGGACTATGTTAAATGGGATATGAATCGTGAACTGGTTCAGCCCGGACATAATGGCAAAGCTGCCGCCGATGCCCAAACTCACCAGTTCTATCATCTGCTGGATACACTGGTTGCTCGTTTTCCGCAGATTGAATTTGAGTCTTGCTCCTCTGGCGGCGGACGTATCGACTATGAAGTATTAAAACGTAGCCATCGCTTCTGGCCGTCAGATAATAATGATGCCCTGGAACGGAATACTATTCAGCGTGGTATGAGCTATTTCTTCCCACCCGAAGTCATGGGGGCGCATATTGGCAATCGTCACTGCCATGCGACTTTCCGCCAGCACAGTATCGCCTTCCGCGGTCTGACAGCGCTATTCGGTCATATGGGTCTCGAACTCGATCCCGTAAAGTCCGATGAACAAGAACGAGCCGGCTACCGCAAATACGCCACCCTCTATAAACAATGGCGCGATGTTATTCACCATGGTGTGCAGTGGCGTATCGATATGCCAGATACCACCACCCTCGCACAGGGAGTGGTGAGTCTCGATAAGAGCCAGGCCATTTTCCTTGTCAGCCAGCTGGCGATGCCGGATTACACCCTGATGATGCCTCTGCGTGTTGCCGGGTTGGACTTAACTGCCCGTTATCAAGTGACGCTTCTCGACCATCCAGATATCCGAATAACAGGAGAAGGTGGCCATACGATGCGTAAGCTGCCGGAATGGATGATAACGCCACAGACAATAAGCGGCGAGTGGTTACAACAGGCAGGACTGGTGTTACCTATTCTCGATCCAGAAAGTGCCATTTTAATTGGCCTGCAACGCGTGTAATACGTTACGGGCCGCCAGTCGGCCCTTTGAAGGAATACACAATGAACCAGACTACCGTTAACCATAAAAATAACCCTAACTTCTGGATTTTCGGGCTATTCTTCTTTCTCTACTTTTTTATTATGGCCACCTGTTTTCCGTTTCTGCCCATCTGGTTATCAGATGTTATTGGCTTGAACAAAACCGAAACAGGTATTGTTTTCTCCTGCCTTTCACTCTTTGCCATCTGTTTTCAGCCGATTCTTGGTGTCGTTTCGGACAAGCTGGGACTGAAGAAAAACCTGATGTGGATAGTGACACTTTTACTGGTATTTATCGCCCCCTTCTTCCTCTATGTGTTTGCACCACTACTAAAAATGAATATCTGGCTTGGCGCACTGAGCGGTGGCGCTTACATCGGTTTTGTTTTTTCCGCCGGAGCGGGCGCGATGGAAGCCTACATCGAACGAGTCGGCCGTCATTCTGGATTTGAATATGGCAAGGCCCGTACCTTTGGCTGCCTTGGCTGGGCATTATGTGCCACGACTGCGGGGATCCTGTTTAGTGTCAATCCTGAATGGGTATTCTGGATGGGTTCCTGTGCTGCATTAATACTTGTGGTACTGGTCGCTATTGCTAAACCACAAGCCAGCCAAACCGCTCAAGTGATGGGACAGCTGGGAGCCAACCGCCCTACTGTTGATTTAAAAACAGCATTACGTTTATTCCGCCAACGAAAAATGTGGATGTTCATTATCTATGTAGTGGGTGTCGCCTGTGTCTATGACGTTTTTGACCAGCAGTTTGCCACCTTCTTCAAGTCATTCTTTGCCACCTCAGAATCAGGTACCCGCGCCTTTGGTTACGCGACAACCGCTGGCGAAATTTGTAACGCTATGATTATGTTCTGCTCGCCGTGGATAATTAATCGAATAGGAGCAAAGAACACTCTATTAATTGCCGGAATGATAATGGCAACCAGAATGATAGGTTCATCATTTGCGACGACCGCAACCGAGGTTATTGCTCTCAAAATGTTGCATGCGCTGGAAGTTCCCTTCTTACTGGTGGGTACTTTTAAATATATTACTGGCGTATTCGACGTGCGGTTATCTGCGACAATATACCTGGTCGGTTTCCAGTTTTCCAAACAGGTCGCGGCGATTTTTCTGTCTGCTTTTGCAGGTAATATGTATGACCGGATTGGCTTTCAGGAAACCTATATGATACTGGGAGGCATCGCACTCAGCGTTACGTTGATATCTGCGTTTACTTTGTCCGGACAGTCTCTTTTTAAGCGTCATAAACCGGTCGCAGTATAATATAAAAACGAGCCTTCAAAGCGGGAGTGATAGCCCATCATGGTATGGGTTATTACTTCCCACTAAGTCATCATGCATCCTATTCAGGAAAAGACGGCAATAAAAATACGTTTTGAAATGAATCAGTTATTTGAGTAGCTATAAATAGCCATTGAACTAGTAGAGGGTTGGGAGTATAAAATAATTCATCCGCTCATGATATTGAAAGATACGTTCCGTTTAGAATTCGTTTATTTTAGCATGACGCGGTAAATACCCGACAATTGATGACTTGCTGATTAATTAAAAATCATTTATTAGCAAAAAAGTTAAAGAAGTGTTCTTGAATTATTGTAAATAATAAGTGAGTTCGTTTATTTTTTAATTATCAATTCAGATTCATGACATTAAAATAAACAAATTCAACAACTTGAAATAAAACCCGCCATATTAAATTTTATCATCACTGTAATCTCCATCTGCTAGCCATAATTTTCCCTCCCGTCATATGAAAAACAAAAACAATCAAATCAAATAGTTGCCGCCCTTTTATTAACAAAATAAATTAAACAATTACACTTATTTCACGAAATAAAATCATATGTTTTCTCTAGTAATTTCAACTGAGTGTAAATTATTTAAAAAATTTTATTGCGCATATTAAATTGCTGAACTAGCCTAATTGACAGCTGAAATATGAATTAAACAAACACTATCATTTTATTTATTAAAAATGACACGAGATTACTATGAAGAGAATTGTTACTGTTGCTGCTACGCAGATGCATTGTAGCTGGAATATCGAAGAAAATATCGCACGTGCTGATAAACTCGTTCGCGAAGCTCATGCTAAAGGAGCCAATGTTATCTTGCTTCAAGAGCTATTTATGGCACCTTACTTCTGTATTGATCAGGATATGAGGCATTTGACTCTGGCGCAATCAGCAGATGACAGTCCACTTATCAGACACTTTCAGGCATTAGCTAAATCACTGAATGTTGTTCTGCCGTTATCATTTTTTGAAAAAGCCAATAATGCTTATTTTAACTCACTGGCTATGATTGATGCAGATGGGAAAGTATTAGGTTATTACCGCAAAACACATATTCCAAATGACTTTGGTTATCAGGAAAAACAATATTTTACTCCTGGTGATACCGGATTCCAGGTCTGGGATACCCATTTCGGCAGAATAGGCGTGGGTATCTGCTGGGATCAATGGTTCCCGGAAACACAACGTTCACTGGCTCTTATGGGAGCTGAACTGATTTTCCATCCAACGGCTATCGGCAGTGAACCGGGTGAAGGTGTTGAGCACTACGATAGTCAACCTCACTGGACCCATGTTCAGTGTGGTGCTGCCGGTGCTAACCTGGTTCCGGTTATCGCCTCCAACCGCATTGGTACCGAGGAAAGTAAATTCACCAAAGGTCTGAATATGACCTTCTATGGCAGCTCATTTATTGCTGATCAAACCGGTACACTTGTCGCTCAGGCAGATAAAGTTTCAGAAGGTGTACTGGTTCACTCCTTTGATCTTGATGCGATTAAAGAGCAGAGAGACTGGTGGTGTGTCTTCCGCGATCGTCGCCCTGAAATGTACAACATTCTATTAACTGCTGATGGCAAACATCCTTTCCATGTTTGATCCTAAAACAGATGCTCAGGCAATGACCGTGATTCAGGAAGCATTTCCTGACCATAAAATCATTAGTGTAAATAGCCGGGAAATTCTATTGGGTGGCGGTAATATTCATTGTATTACTCAGCAAATACCTAGCGGTAGAATCTGACTAATATCAGACAGAGTGATTAATACATAAAACAGATCGCTCTAGCTATTGAATACATAAAAATCATTCGGATGAAATAAAACCGGAAGCATTTCTATATTCTAGAAATGACAAACAACCGTTTATTTCATACCTTTGAGATAAAAAATACATTTAACATACACCATGCATCATTTTTCTAAATGGCGAATCAGTTCAGCTTATCTGGATTGTTTAAAAATAATCCACAATAGAATAGATATATAAAAGCATGGTCGTGATTAATAATTAAAATATTAATCAGATACTTTAGAGGATAATATGGCAATCCCCAAGAAACATAAGATGGGCACATTGCAGCTCACTATCATAACCGTAGTTAACATGATAGGGTCCGGCATCATTATGCTACCATCTCAACTCGCTGGTGTCGGTAATATCACCATATTCTCATGGATTTTAACCTCTATGGGAGCAATGGCGTTAGCCTATGGTTTTGCGAAGTGTGGCAGATACAGTAAAAATATTGGTGGTATGGGGGGGTATGCTCAATACTCTTTCGGGCGTTCGGGAAATATGCTGGCAAACTATACCTATGCGATAGCCATTGTTATTGCTAACGTCGGTGTCGCTATTTCCGCAGTCGGTTATTTCTGTAAATTCTTTGATATTGAAATCGGCGGAATTGCCACTGCGCTCTGGACCATGCTGTTTATCTGGCTGACCACGCTACCCAACTTCTGGAGCTCTAATATTACCGGACGTATTGGTTCAGTGACGGTATGGGGCGTGATTATTCCCGTTTTCGGTGTCATCTTCCTTGGCTGGTTCTGGTTTAAAACTGATATCTACATTGCTGGCTGGAACCCGCATGACCTCAGTTTCTTTGATGCTCTTCCTCAAGCTCTGGCGTTAACCATGTGGGCGTTCCTGGGTCTTGAGTCAGCAAGCGCTAACTCCGATGCGGTAGAAAATCCGGAAAAAGCAGTCCCCATTGCGGTACTGGCAGGAACAATGTTTACCGCCATTATCTATATTCTTTCTACCGCAGTTATCGGTGGAATGATCCCTTACCAGGAGCTGGCAAATTCATCAGCCCCATTTGGTCTGGTTTACACCCATATGTTTGGTAGTTTTACCGGTAAAACTATTGAACTGTTAATGTGTATTGCCTGCCTGGGTTCATTACTGACCTGGCAATTTACTACCGGTCAGGTATTTAAATCCTGTGCTGATGTCGGGTACTTCTATAAGATTTTCGGAAAAGTCACTAAGCGTGGCGCCCCAGTTATCGGCATGATTATTATCTGTGTCATTCAGTCTGTATTTTTACTGATGTCCGTCACGCCAAGTTTTAGCCATGAATTTAATGTTATTGTTGATTTCTCAGTCGTTATTGACCTGATCCCTTATATTCTGTCAATGTCAGCCTGTTCGACTATCATTAAATCGTCTGATGAATATAAACAAGGAAAAATCAGTCATTCTAAACTTGTTATGATTGGTATTATTTGTTTCCTGGCTAACGCTTATACCTTCTATGCCATCTACAGTTCCGGCAGCGAAGCGCTGGTTTATGGTTCCCTGGTGACATTCGCAGGCTGGGTTATTTTTGGACGCTATACATCCAGTCAACTCAATATGACTCAAAACAATGATGTGAATAGCCCCAGCACTACAGTAGAACAAAAACAAGAACAACCAATACAGTCTTAGCTGTAGTGGAATAATCTAACTCATTTTTACAATAAACAGTAAAACACAAATTTAAATATTAAGAGGTCTATCATGAGCACACAATTAAAACCTTGCGACAAAACTTTTACTATTGGCAAGTGGATGCCATCAGATCAAAAAACACTGACTGAGTGGTTATTACGTATTATGTCTAAAGCAGAGAAGAGCAATGAACCTCTGCTGCCTAGCATTGAAAATTTTAAAAATTTTATTGAAACTGATCCCAAAGCATATATGTTTTTTAATCAGATGTTTGATCAGGTAGCAAGAGATAAACCACAGTCTCCAGGTGGACTACCCCAGGTTCGTGATTATCAGCATATGCTGCAGATGATGAATGTCATTATGACCCATGCCCCTGATTTCGATGAAACCGGCTTAGTGGGCTGTCCGTTTAATGCTATTTTCGACTGGTCTATGGCTACCGAAGGTGGCTGGGCTGGATTTTTAGACGACAAAGTTAATGTGCATTTAAAAGCCATTCTGAACGAATGGTCAAAATTCTTACGCTCACCGGAAAGTGCTTATGTATTAAGTGACGATCCGAAAAAAGGCTGGTTCGGCAGTGATGCTTTAAAAGCGATGCCAACCTTCGTCCAGGACTTCCAGTGTGAGCCCGAGTTACCCCACTATGGGTTTAACTCCTGGGATGATTTCTTTACCCGTCAGCTACGTGAAGGCGCTCGCCCGGTTGCGGAACCCGACAACGATGCAGTCATCACCAATGCTTGCGAATCAGCACCATATCGTATTGCGAAAAATATTCAGCTGCGCGATAAATTCTGGATTAAAGCTCAGCCCTATGCACTGCAATTTATGATGGATAACGATCCTTTAGTTTCTCAGTTTGAAGGCGGAACCATTTACCAGGCATTTCTGAGCGCACTCAGCTATCACCGCTGGCATTCACCCATTTCTGGCCGAGTCGTTAAAACACGAATGATTGATGGCACTTATTATTCTCAGTCTCTTGCCGCAGGTCGGGATGCCGCAGGCCCTGACCTTTCCCAGGCTTACATTGCTGAGATTGCAACACGTGGCCTGATATTTATCGAAGCAGATAATCCGGATATTGGCTTAATGTGTGTGATGGCGATTGGTATGGCCGAAGTGTCAACCTGTGAAATCACCGCCTTTGAAGGCCAGTATGTTAAAAAAGGCGACCAGTTAGGTATGTTCCATTTCGGCGGTTCAACTCACTGCCTGTTCTTCGGACCGCAGGTCAATATCGAATTTGATTTACACGGCCAGGAGCCAGGACATAATAGCCATAATATTCCGATTAACTCTGAAATCGCCAGAGTAGGTACCCGTAAAGGTTAATCAACAATATATCTCCAAAGATGCTGAGGCTAGCTTCAGCATCTTTCTCTTATCTCTGCTACCTCCTCTGCATTATCAAATGAGCAGCCATGGCTGGGTAACTCCCCTTATCGCGTAACGTACCAGTTCATGCTCCAAGAGCAGAGAGGCATACATCGGCTTTAATCGTCGATTTTCCTCTTCCAGCCCTTTCATTTGCTTGATATCAGAGGACTCCATACCGCCGTATTGGGATTTCCAGTTGTAAACTGGCTTCAGTTTCACCGAATTGCTCTCTGTTTTCATCCTCTCCACTGCTATTGCTAGTCTATCGCTGTAAGGATCGATACACAGTGTGAATCCGATCGCCTTATCACCAGCACAATGCAAAATGACGGCTAACACAAAATAGATAATTAGCGTCGAAACAAACAAATGTTTATCCATCTCAACAGCACTATTTATCATTCTGTTTTTAATGTGTTTTTTACAGCATAAAATGCTAGTCCGTATTTAGCAGCATTTTTTTGCGGTTACAAATATGTATAACCAGATTAATAGTTTGAAGTAGTTCACAAAAACAATTAATGAATACACATTCATATTAACTACGATCACCTTCCCAATTCCTCCTTAAAGTTCCCAATTCCCCTTTACTGTTTTTCAGCAGCGGCTTAAAACAAACGAATGTTTAAAAACAAACAAGTGTCCAATATGACTAGCCGAGAAAAACAAATATTGCAGCTTCTAAGACGTGACCCTTTGATCCCTCAGCAGGAAATAGCCGATATTTTAGGTATTAGCCGCTCTGGTGTGGCAGGACATATTATGAATTTAATGAATAAGGGTTATATAAAAGGTAAAGGATATATTTTATCTGAACACAGTTATGTAGTGACTGTTGGTTCCACTAATATGGATGTCTGTGGATACTCTGCATCAAAATTAGTTTACGAAGATTCAAATCCAGGAAAAATAAAATGTACACCGGGTGGTGTCGGTCGAAATATCGCGCAAAATATAGCCTTGTTAGGTCAGGAGTGCCATTTGATTTCTGTAGTGGGTGATGATTTTTACGGCGATACACTATTAGAACAGGCAAAGTTAGCTGGCGTACATATTGATAACTTCCATAAACTGCATGGGGAAAGTACCTCAACGTATGTTTCGTTATTAGATGAAACAGGTGAAATGCTGGTTGCTATTAATGATATGCGAATTCTGGAAAAATTGACTCCAGCACTATTAGCAACCTCAAAAAATCTTATTCAGCATGCTGGTGTATTAATTGTTGACTGTAACCTTACAGAAGATGCCCTCGCATGGTTATTTAGCCATGCAGGTAATGTTCCAATATTCGTCGATACCGTGTCAGCATTCAAAGCGCCCAAAATAAGAAACTGGCTGTCACATATTCATACGCTGAAACCTAATCGTCTGGAAGCAGAGATCCTCAGCGGTATGACTATTCGTTGTCCCGAAGATGCCCATACTGCGGCTAAATGGTTCCATCAGCAGGGTGTTCAGCGTATTGCACTCAGCATGGGAGCATCTGGTGTTTATTACAGTGAGATTGACGGGCAAAGCGGCTGGTCTGTCCCCCTGTCGGTCAATATCGTCAATGTTACTGGTGCCGGCGATGCCATGATGGCTGGGCTGGCTAGCTGCTGGCTTGAAGATATGACGCTCGCCGAAAGTATTCGTTTTGCCCAAGGATGTTCTGCGCTAACGCTTTCATCGGAATTTACTAATAACCCTAATCTGTCGAATGGCAGTGTTCAAAAACTATTGGAATTACAATCATGAAAAATAACCTTATCACCCATGAATATCTGGACATTTCACCAGAAGTTGCTGATGCATTAGCCAATAATCGTCCGATTGTTGCTTTAGAATCGACCATTATTTCTCATGGTATGCCTTACCCGCAAAATGCAGAAACCGCATTAGCCGTAGAGCAGAGAATCCGTGACAATGGTGCGGTTCCAGCCACTATTGCGATTATTAACGGCAGAATGAAAGCAGGCTTAACCCGTGAAGAAATAGAATTACTCGGTAAAGAAGGCCATAGCGTGGCGAAAGTCAGTCGTCGCGATCTCCCCTTTATCGTCGCAGCAGGTAAAAATGGTGCAACAACCGTGGCATCGACCATGATTATTGCCGAAATGGCCGGAATTCATGTCTTTGCTACCGGTGGAATTGGCGGTGTTCACCGTGGGGCCGAACAAACCTTTGATATTTCAGCTGACTTGCAAGAACTGGCAAAAACCAATGTCGCAGTCATTTGCGCAGGGGCAAAATCGATTCTGGATTTAGGTTTAACTACCGAATATCTTGAAACCCATGGTGTTCCGTTGATTGGCTATCAGACCCAAGTATTACCGGCGTTTTTCTGCCGCACCAGCCCGTTCTCTGTGAGCATCCAGCTGGATGAACCGGAACAGATTGCCAGAGCGATGAGTACTAAATGGCAGTCAGGCCTGGAAGGTGGAATGGTGATTGCTAACCCAATTCCTGAACAATTTGCCATGCCTGAGTCTAAAATCAATGCTGCCATTGAACAAGCGGTGATGGAGTCAGTAGAACAAGGTGTTCATGGTAAAGACAGTACACCATTCCTGCTGGCAAGAGTTGCCGAGCTCACAGGAGGAGACAGCCTGCACTCAAATATTCAACTCGTATTCAATAATGCAAAACTCGCGGCTCAGATTGCATGTTGTTATCAAAAAATAGCAGCATAAAACGGCGTTATTCCTTAAGTTTTATCCTGATATTAATAGCTAAATAAAAATTCCAGCCTGAAAGGTGGAGGGGCCGCTGTATGCTCTTATCCCCTTTCAGGTATCGGCGTATATATTAAAGGAACAGCTTTATGGATCTGTTACGTAGCTTGTTGGGTATCTGTATACTTCTTCTGATTGCCTTTGTTTTTTCCAATAATAGAAAAAAAATAAGTTTACGAACGGTAGGTGCAGCTCTTATTCTGCAAATTATTCTTGGGGCAATAATGCTTTATGTCCCGGCAGGGAAATGGTTAATTAATGCCATTGCCAGTGGCGTGAACAAAGTTATTTCATATAGTGATGCCGGAAGCTCGTTTATTTTTGGTGGTCTGGTTGGTCCTAAAATGAATGAGCTTTTTGACGGAGCTGGTTTTGTCTTTGCATTTCATGTATTACCAGCAATTATTTTTATCACCTCGCTCATTTCTATTCTTTATTATATTGGCGTAATGGGATGGTTCATCAATATTCTTGGCTACATATTCCAAAAAATGATGCGCGTCAGCAAAGTGGAAGCATTTGCCGCCGTTACGACTATCTTTCTTGGACAAAATGAACTCCCGGCAGTACTCAAACCCTTTATTAATAAAATGAACCGCAATGAGCTATTTACGGTTATCTGTAGTGGCATGGCCTCCATCGCAGGTTCAATGCTAGTGGGCTATGCTGGTTTAGGCGTTCCTATTGAGTACTTGCTGGCAGCCTCGTTGATGGCTATTCCCGGCGGAATTTTATTTGCCCGAATGTTAAGCCCAGCCACGGAACCATCGCAAATTGAATTTAACCAGATATCATTTAGTGATAAGCGACCAGCCAGTGTCATCGAAGCGGCAGCCACTGGCGCCATGCTGGGACTTAAGATTGCAGTGGGTGTTGCTACCGTGGTGATGGCATTTGTAGCATTAATCGCTTTGATTAACGGCATCATTGGCGGAGTCGGCGGTTTATTTGGCTGGTCCAGTGTCAGTCTTGAAAGCTTGCTGGGTTATATTTTCTCACCGATGGCATACATCATGGGGGTAAGCTGGGATAACGCCGCACTAGCAGGTGGCTTGATTGGACAAAAACTGGCAATCAATGAGTTTGTGGCTTACGTGAACTTCTCACCTTATCTTAAAGATACCGTGCATATACTAGACCCAAAAACGATTGCCGTTATCTCTTTTGCACTCTGTGGTTTTGCCAACTTTGGTTCTATCGCCGTCGTGGTAGGTGCTTTTAGTGCCGTTGCACCAGAACGTGCTTCTGAAATTGCACGTTTAGGATTACGCGCTTTACTTGCAGCCACACTCTCGAACCTGATGAGTGCAACAATTGCCGGGCTATTTATCGGACTAGGGGCGTTAGCGATAGTCTCATGATGAAAAGTGAAACCCGGCTTATGTTTTGCCTCGCGTTAAGCACTGGCATTTTTTCCGCCATCTGGGCATGGCTGGCAGAACAATTTCTGCTGATGAGCTGGATTGGTTTTTTAGGCTGCACGACTTACTTTGCCATCCCGATTAAAGGAATGGCAGGTTTGTGCCGTGGCATTGCAGCTAACATTAGCGGTGCTAGCTGGGCAGCTCTTGCTCTTGCGCTAACCACTTCAACAGGTCTGAGTTATAGCGCGACGATAACAGGGATCATATCATTTATCATGTGTGCCCAGTCACGACTACGCCCACTCTTCTTTGTGCCGGGAAGTTTTATCGGAGCCTGTGCACTGTTTGGTTCACAGGCGCAATGGCTGTCAGTAGTGTTAACACTCACTCTGGGGGGGCTCTTCGGTTTTCTGATGCAGCGTAGTGGAACATGGATAGCAAACTGCTGGGAGACCATCACTCACTAGTTAATTCCAGTAGGCACCATTAAACCTGCTTTTGTCAGCAATCAGCAGCAGTTATTTTTTGGTGTCTTTCCGTCAGAATAAAGCCAGCAGCAAACAACCCATCAAATGATATGATTATCATATTAATCAACGCGCAGTAATATCCCAGTAATCTTATGATAGAAACCCGACTGCTCCACCAATTCATTGCCGTGGCAGAAGAATTACATTTTAACCGCGCAGCACAACGGCTGCATATGGCGCAGCCGCCCTTAAGTCAGGCTATTCGGCGGCTGGAGCAAGAACTTGGCGTACCGTTGTTCGAGCGAACCAATCGTAGCGTGTCGCTGACTCCTGCCGGATCCATTTTTCTGATATCAGCGAGAAAAATACTCAATCTGCTTGATGAAAGTATCGAACAGACCCGCCGCGTGGCTCAGGGTCTTGAGGGGCATCTCACACTAACTTTTATTAATATCGCACCTTATGAGCCATTATTACGTGCTCTGCGGCGCTTCCGCACTGCATTTCCTGCTGTTTCTTTTACCATGCAGGAAGCCACAACTCAGGAACAAATTGAAGCTCTGGAGCAGGGACGCGCTGACCTTGGATTTATGAGACCGCCAGGCAGAACTGCCCCCGGTCTGCGCTTTATCTCTATCCTGCGCGAACCCATCCTGGTCGCCCTCCCTGCGCTGCATCGTCTGGCAAAAAATTCGGTCATTCCACTGGCGGCGCTCAAGGATGATGCCTTTGTCTCTTCCCCGCGTCATCTGGGTCAAGGTTTTCATGACCAGCTGATTCAGCTTTGTGAGGCCGCCGGATTTGTACCACGTATTACCCAGCAAGCACGACAGCTCCAGACGCTGGTTGCTCTGGTGGCCGGTGACTTCGGTGTTGCCCTGCTGCCGGCATCACAAGCTCTGGAAGGACGCAAAGATGTCGTATTCCGGCCTCTCCAGGTTGATGCTCCAGATACATTACGCCATGTGGAATTACTGATGGCGTGGTGCGAAAACCCGCCCGATAGACTCAGAGACAAGCTTATTGACGAAATCCGTGAAGCTATGGCCCCCGAGAGTCAGATTGAGACGCCATGAGTATCATTTAAGTATAAATAAGATATTTTACAGATTCTGCGCAGCTCACCATTATCGTGGTCATTATCTTCACTCTGAGAGCCACGATGAAACAGCTATTTTCACAAATCGACAAGGTTTTTACTGACAAAGTCGCGATTGTCACTGGCGCAGGTCAGGGACTTGGACATGCTTATGTCCAGGCGTTGCTTGACAGAGGTGCGCGCGTTATCGCCAGCGATCTGGGTACCGACCTGGCGGGTAAAGGAACCGATAACACACTGATCACCAAGCCCCATACTTTTCAGGCTGCTGAGGGGCAATTACTCACACACCACGGCGAACTGGATAATGAAGCCGGTTGTCAGCAACTGATAGAGCAGGCCATCACACAGTTTGGCGCACTGGATATTCTTATCCATAACGCTGGCTGGGTCGGGTATCAGCCGATTGAGCAACAGGAAGAGGATTTTCTGGAACGCGCGATGGGTATTAATGTGCGTGCGCCTGTCTGGTTAAGTAAATATGCCTGGCCACATCTGAAACGTTCCTCATCGCCACGAATAATACTGACGACTTCAGACCGAGCCATGTATCAGCAGTATGCCCAGTCTGGGCTGACAGCCTATGCCGCAGGAAAAATGGCTCAGTTAGGCATCATGAACGCTCTGAGTATGGAAGGTGCGCCGCTGGGTATCCTGGTCAATGCTATCTCTCCAGTCGCCAAAACGCGTATGTGGGGAATCACTCAACCACCCGAAAATCTCAAACCGACCTGGGTCACCCCCGGGCTCCTGTATCTGGCAAGTCCCTTGTGCCAGGACACGGGTGTCATTCTACGAGCCAGCAATGGTCAGTTCACCGCAACACGCTTTTGTGAGAATCCCGGGGTGATTTATCCCACTGATCTCGCCAGAATCAAGTGTACCAGCCTCGAAGAAGTTGCTCGCAACTGGCAACATATCATCGAGTTCTCCCATGAGTAGTCTGGATGGAGTACGCAAAATAGCGGCTGTTAGCGCCTGTCTGGGTGAAAGCCCAGTCTGGGATGCAAATAAGAACTTACTGTACTTCGTTGATATTGCTGCTGGCAAAATAAACCGCCTGCTGTCGCAAGGTGTAGTAGAGACCATTTATCAGTCAACCCGTCGTGTCGGTGCTCTGGCATTGACGGATAAAGGTAATTTGATTTTTACGGAAGATGCGAGCGTGGCTCTGTTTAATGTCGAAAAGAGTGAAACAGAACGAAACACGACACCGGTTTATACCGCTCCAGGTTATCGATTCAATGATGGCGCATGCGATCCACAGGGACGATTTGTTACCGGCCTGATGAGCGCAGACCCGCAGCTCAACTCTGGGGCATTGTATCGCTATAGCACTACACTCAAGCCCCAGCTTATCCACCAGAATGTGGCGCTGCCCAACGGTCTGGCCTGGTCACAAGATGGTCGGACTTTGTTTTTCGTCGATTCGGTTGCCTGTTCTATTTTTCAGGCAGATTATTCGCCCGACGGGGGGATGGGTACCGTCACTCTGTTTGCCAGAACGCCAGCAGAACTGGGCCGTCCTGATGGTATTGCCCTCGACAGGGCCGGTGGATTGTGGGTCTGCCAGTTTAACGGGGCATGTCTGCTGTACTACAATAGCAACGGACAATTAAGCGCTAACCTTCCTATGCCAGTTCCTCGCCCCACCAGCTGCTGCTTCGGTGGAAAAAATCTGGAGACCTTATTTATTACCACCGCACGCTTTGCTATGACACCTGTAGAACTCGCCCGTTATCCGGATGCCGGGGATCTGTATGCCTTCCACCCGAAAATAGCAGGTATTTCACGCCATTTATTCAGGGAATGATGTCGTTTCACTGACTCAAGAAATAGCGAACCTGCCCCAGCCAGTTATTTGCAGGCGACAGAGTAGTATCAGACGCCTGCATATGGGTAATCGGCCCAAAAGATTAACTGAGGATCATTACTTTTTACTCTGGTCGATATACCCCATCTGCCGGGATATCGTGGTACAGATATTCTGAGTATTGGCTATCACCATATCTAACTTATTTTTCATTCGATAAGTGGGCCCAGCCACACTCACTGCGCCAACGATTTTGCCCGTATAGTTGAACAACGGTCGGGCAACACAAGTCAGCCCCTCTTCATTCTCTTCATTATCAAACGAATAGCCATCAACACGGATTTTTGCCAGCGTGTTATAGAGCTCAATTCGGTCAACGATTGAGTTCTCGGTTATCTTTGCCAGTGGCTGACTTAATACCCGGTCAATTTCATCGAGCGGCTGATGAGCCAGCAACGCCTTACCAATACCGGTACAGTAAGCAGGCATACGACTACCCAGACGCGCGTTGGTCTGAATCGACATATTGCCTTCGCTTTTGTACAAATAAATCACATAGCCGTTGTTATATACCCCCAGAAAACAGGTTTCGTTTGTTATCCCTGAGAGATTTTTTAGATAGGGGATAGAGACATCTACCAGGTTTACGTTCAGCAACCCTTTGATACCGAGCTCAAGTGATTTGATATCCAGCAGATAACGCTCGCTCATCTCTTCATAGGCAACGTACTCACGATTTTTCAAAGCTTCAAGAATACGGAAGGTCGTGGTCTTCGGTATTTTTGTCATTTTTGCTAGCTCGGCCAGAGAGATACCTTTCTGCGAATCGCTAATCGCTTCAAGGATGGTCAGCGTTTTATCTATATTGGAGGAGTTCTCTTTATCTTGCATTTCGCAACACTCTGAAAATGGAATACCGTACCATTATAGTATCCAGTATATTAATTTTGATAGCTAATTCTTCCCGCTTATTGTATTTAAAAAATCCACACATTATCGATGATGATCGCAACCAACTGATAATAAAGGATGTTACCGAAAACAATAAAATATAATTTGATTAACATCACAATAACAAATCATGGAACTATGGTTCGTTTTCAAAATCTATATATTGATTATGGAATGTCATTCCGTTTTAACGCATGAGTCAAAGCTCAACTTCAGGTTTAAGCCCGTATCTACATGTAAGGAAGTAGTATGTCTATTGTGACCATTGATTCTGGCACCACCAATACCAGAGCCCGTGTATGGCAAAATGATGTGGTTATTGCCCAAGCGTCAGAAGCGATTGGTGTACGGGACACTGCATTGACAGGAAGTACTGATACCTTGATACGCGGTGTCAAAAATGTGCTTAATCAAGCGTTAGCACAGGCAGGTATTAAGCTGGATAGCTCAGTTTTTATCATTGCATCCGGAATGATTACCTCTAATTTTGGTTTATGTGAAATACCCCATTTAGCCACCCCCGTTGATTCAGGCGATCTGGCCAAAGGAATGGTACAAAAAATCATTCCTGAAATATGCCCCTTCCCTATCTGGTTTATTCCTGGCGTCAAAAACCATGTTTCGCATATTGATCTCAGTAATTGTGATGCCATGGATATGATGCGTGGAGAAGAGACAGAAGTTATTGGCGCGATGCATTATTTCAAGCTCAAGAAAGAGACCTTGATTATTCTGCCAGGTACACACAGTAAATTTATTGCCGTGAATGGAAACCAGCAGGTGATGGGCTGTGCCAGTACCATGGCGGGTGAATTACTGGCGGTACTGACCAACAATACTATTTTGACGCAGTCATTAGGCAATCAGTTTGCCCATCAGCTTGATGAAGAATATTTACTCCGTGGCGCCGAGTCCTGCAAAAACGTCGGTCTTGCACGCAGCTGTTTTTTAGTACGCATCCTTTCCATGTTTAGTCAGGCAACAGAAAATCAGGTCGCTAATTACCTGCTTGGCGCCGTGCTCTATTCCGATATTTTAACCATTAAAAATAGCCAGGCATTAAATGTCAGCCCTGATGTCAATATCGTGGTCTGCGGTAAAAAAATTCTTCGCCAGGCACTCGCCTTGCTGATCCAGAATGATGATTTTTTCCAGGGAGAACTTATTTCTCAGGACGAAGAAGAGGACCAGCCTCTTTCCGGTATCGGTGCAATAACGATTGCCCGGAAAATGCCGCTATTAAACCAGTCTTCTATCCACCTGGGAGTCATTTAAATGAGCTGGAGTCAACGCATACCATTGATTGCCATTTTACGAGGCATCAAACCGACAGAAATACACCAGCATCTGCCTCTGTTAATTGAAGCTGGCTTTGAAGCCATTGAGATCCCGTTGAATTCACCTGACTGGCAAATCAGTATTCGTGATGCCGTGCAGCTTTACTCGGATAAAGCCTTAATTGGTGCCGGTACTGTTCTGGAAGTAAGTCAAGTCGATACCTTAGCTGAGCTAGGCTGCCAGCTTATTGTCACTCCTAATATTAACCCCGAGGTTATCAAACGGGCAGTCGGTTACGGCATGGTGGTTTGCCCAGGATTCGCAACCGCTAGCGAAGCCTTTACCGCTATTGCTGCGGGAGCAAAAAATTTAAAACTGTTCCCCTCTCATTGTTTTGGTCCTGACTACATACGGGGATTAAAAGCGGTTCTCCCAAAAGAAATCCCGGTGTTCGCTGTCGGCGGAATTACCCCTGAGAACCTGCATCAATATATCGCCGCCGGATGCATCGGTGCCGGTTTAGGTAGCGACCTGTATCGGGCAGGACAGTCCCCAGAGAAAACGCAACAACAAGCAGAAGCCTTTATCAAAGCCTATCGAGATACGCAAAAATGAAAATTACTAAGATAACGACTTATCGTTTGCCGCCACGCTGGATGTTTTTAAAAATTGAAACTGATGAGGGTATTGTCGGTTGGGGTGAGCCCGTTATTGAAGGCAAAGCCCGAACCGTTGAAACCGCCGTTCATGAATTAAGCCACTATATTATTGGCCAGGATCCGGCGCGCATTAATGATATCTGGCAGACACTCTACCGCGGTGCTTTTTATCGTGGTGGTCCGATTCTGATGAGCGCTATTTCCGGTATTGATCAGGCACTCTGGGATATTAAAGGCAAGGCTTTAGGCGTACCGGTTTATCAGTTGCTGGGGGGCTTAGTCCGGGATCGTATCAAAGCTTATAGCTGGGTTGGCGGCGATCGCCCGTCCGATGTAATTAGTAGTATCAATAAACTGCGTGAAATCGGCTTCGATACCTTTAAGTTAAATGGTTGCGAAGAGATGGCGTTAATTGATAACTCGAAGAAAGTTGATAGTGCTGTTGCGGTCGTTGCTGAAATCCGTGAAGCATTTGGCAGTGATATTGAGTTTGGCCTTGATTTCCACGGCCGTGTTTCTGCGCCAATGGCGAAAGTATTGATTAAAGAACTTGAGCCTTACCGCCCACTGTTTATTGAAGAACCCGTTCTGGCAGAACAGGCTGAATACTATCGTGTGCTGGCAGATATGACCCATATACCGATTGCTGCCGGGGAACGTATGTATTCACGTTTTGAATTTAAACGTGTGTTTGCTGACGGTGGTTTGGCGATTGTACAGCCTGATCTCTCCCATGCTGGGGGTATTACCGAGTGTTATAAAATTGCCGCGATGGCTGAAGCTTATGATATTGGCCTCGCTCCTCATTGCCCACTGGGCCCTATCGCCCTGGCATCTTGTCTGCATGTTGATTTCATTTCACGCAATGCTGTGCTCCAGGAGCAGAGTATGGGTATCCACTACAACAAAGGGGCTGAATTACTCGATTACGTGATTAATAAAGAAGACTTCGCCATGACTGATGGTCACTTCTATCCGAATAATAAACCGGGATTAGGTGTGGAAATCAATGAAGAGCTAGTCATCGAAAAAAGTAAAAATGCGCCTGACTGGCGTAACCCGGTATGGCGCGGTTCCGATGGTGCCATTGCCGAATGGTAATATTTTAAAAACAGAAACATAAAGTCGTTCATTGATTTAATTATTTTTATCCGATTACGAGGAATATCCTATGCATTCTACTTTTTTGAAAAACGGTAAAAAACTGATGCTCAGTATGGCAGCCACGCTGATATTAAGTACCAGTGCGCTGGCTGCACCTCTGGTGGGGAAAATTGGCCATTCGATGCCAACGGAACATCCACAAACTAAAACGGTAGAAAAATTTGCCAGTCTGGTTAACGATTACACCGATGGTCGGGTAAAAGTTCAGGTTTTCTCCGGCGGAACACTGGGTGGCGATGAGAAAATGCTGCGAGCCACCCAGGCTGGTACCCAGGAAATGTATTATGGTTCACTGGCACCTATTTCAGGCCGCGTGAAAGAGTTACAAGCCTTCGATATTCCATTTGTTTTTAACAATATGGAAGAAGTTGATGCTGTTTTCCGTGGGCCTATGGGTGAACGCATCATTAAGCTGTTAGAACCTCTTAATCTGGTCGGCCTGGTGTGGGTTGAAACCGGATTCCGTAACGTATCAAACAATAAACACCCTATTCATTCCGCTGATGATTTTAAAGGGCTGAAACTGCGCGTAATGCAAAATCCAATTGCATTAGAAACCTTTAAAAGTATGGGTGCCAATGCCTTACCAATGGACTTCTCTGAAGTATTTACCGCTTTAGAAACCGGCGTTATTGACGGTCAGGAGAACCCATTGATCCATATGTATGCGAATAAAATGCAAGAAGTTCAAAAATACGTCACGGTTACCAACCATGTATTTACACCAAGTATCATCATGGTTTCTAAGCGTTTTATGGATAAAATGACGCCAGAAGATCGCGAAGCCGTCCATAAAGCGGCAAAAGAAGCCCAGCAATTCCACCGTGGCGTAATGACCGAAGCAGACAAAGATGTAGTTCAGCACTTAACGGATGCCGGAGTTATCGTGGAAACCTTACCACCAACTGAAGTTGACAAATTACGTGCAGCAGTAAAACCTGCGGTTGATAAATACGTTCCGGTTATTGGTGAGCAATTTGTTGCTGACTTCTACGGTGAAGTTGAGAAAGCCCGCGCCAACGCAAATCAGAAATCCTGAAACCAGCAATAAGGCGTTATACCCTAAATAATTCGAGTTGCTTGTAGGTACAAAGTGAAGGCAGTCGATGAGCATAGCCAAACGATGTGATTCGACTGTCTGTACGCCAGCAGACCTGAGTAACTTGAAGTATTACCGTCAGTATCAACTGACGGCAGTATTCTCAGATAACTGACAAAATAGTTATACCCAAAATAGTTCGAGTGTTTTTCAGATAGCTTGAAGTATCTCGGGTATATACGCTACAGATTTTATGTAGGGAGTATAAAATGCTACGCTTTCTCAAGATACTCGAACGCTTTTTTTATAAGTTGCTGGATAACATCCTCGTTGCCTGTATGGCGATAATGTTTGTTTTGTTATCCGCTAACATTCTATTACGCTTTGTCTTCAATGATTCAATTGATATCGCAGAAGAGCTACCACGATTCTTATTTGTCTGGATCACATTTATTGGTGCCATTATTGCACTAAAAGAAAACACCCATATTAACGTTAATATTTTAATCACTCGTCTTTCTAAGAACGGTAAGAAAGTATGCTGGTTCTTAAGACAACTGTTAATCTTTGTCTGTGGCGGTTATATCTTTTATGGTACCTATTTACAGCATGAAATTTTATTATATAACTTATCCCCGGTAATGATGATCAGTATGGTACTGGTTTACGGTGTCAGCTACGTCTCTGGTTTTATGTTTATGCTGCATTCTCTTATTAATATTATTCGTTTCTGTACTGGAAAAGTCCGCGCTGGCGAACTTGAGCAATCGATGCTCGAAAATCTAGAAGAAGATGTCGTTAAAAACATATCCAAACAAAATCAATAATTCAGCAAATTAAGAGATTAAGCGTATGACACTATTAATTTTTGTAGGGATCCTTTTAACCTGTATCATGCTCGGTATTCCTATTGCCTTCGCATTGATGGTAAGCGGCATTTCGTTAATGTTCTGGTTAGGGTTTACCGATCCTGAAATCGTTATTCAAAACATGTGGGATGGTGCAAATAACTTCCCGCTGTTAGCCGTACCCTTCTTTATGCTAGCCGGTGAACTCATGAATCACGGCGGTATAACACAAAAAATTATCAATATTGCTCAGGTTTGTGTGGGCCATATTAAAGGTGGTTTAGGTTATGTCGTTATTATTACAGGCCTTATTCTGGGTGCCTTATCCGGATCTGCTGTTGCCGATACCGCTGCCTTAACCGCTATGCTGTTACCACTGATGCGCGAGGCGGGTTATAACCCATACCGTGCTGGTGGACTCATTGGTTCCAGTGGCATCATTGCCGCAGTTCTGCCACCTTCTATTCCTATGATTCTGTATGGTGTCAGCGGGCAGGTTTCTATTACTAAGCTGTTTATGGCGGGTATTGTTCCCGGCATGCTGATGGCGTTGTCATTGATTCTGGCGTGGAAGTTTTTTGGTGTTAAATCAGAAAATGTCTCAACGTCTCCACGTGTACCAATGAAAGACCGTTTTAAGATTATTGCCGAAGGTGTCTGGGCGCTGATTTTACCGGTTATTATTATTGGTGGTTTAAGATTTGGCGTATTCTCACCAACCGAAGCCGCCGTGGTAGCCGCCGTTTACTCCCTGTTAGTCGGTATGTTTGTCTATAAAAAGATTAAAATCAAAGATCTGTTCCAGTTAATGCTTAACTCAGCAAAAACCACTTCTATCGTGATGTTTTTGGTGTGTGCAGCGTCATTATCTGCGTGGCTGATCACTGCCGCGAATATTCCAAGTCAGTTAATTGATATTTTAGAACCGATAATGCACAACAAGACCTTGTTGCTGATAACCCTGATGATATTAATCATGATTATTAGTACAGCAATGGATCTGACCCCAACAGTACTGGTTCTGACGCCGATCCTTATTCCTATCTTAAAGACTGCCGGAATTGATCCTGTTTACTTTGGCGTTCTGTTTATTATGTGCGTCTCGATAGGACTCTTAACGCCACCGGTCGGAGCGATATTAAACGTCGTCAGCGGTATCGGGAAGATATCCATCGAAAAACTGATTGTCGGTGTCCTGCCCTTTATTCTGGCGGAAACCATTGTCTTGTTCCTGCTGGTTCTCTTCCCTGACATCGTCATGGTACCGTTAAATTGGTTTATGTAGCGTTTTTATAGTTAAAGTTGCCTGAACTGCATTCAGGCAACTCGAATTATTTTGAGATGGGAAAAATAATGATGCAAGAATATACCGGTCGGGCCTGCTATATCAGCGGCACGCAACAACTCAGCGTAGAACCTATTACCGTACCCGTGACTGATGATAAAGTTCTGGTAAAAATGACTCGTGGCGGCATCTGTGGATCTGATATTCACTACTATTACCACGGTGGAGTCGGCGATTTACCCCTGCAGCACCCGATGATCCTCGGGCATGAAGTCGCAGGCAACGTCGTTAATGCTCCCGTGAACTCAAAACTCACTCCCGGGCAAAAAATCGTTATTAACCCTTCACTGCCTTGCGAAAAATGCCGTTATTGTCTCGAAGGGCATGAGAACCATTGTAGCGATATGCGATTCTGGGGCAGCGCCATGCGCAATCCTCATATCCACGGTGGTTTTTCAGACTATTTATCGGTCGATGTTAAACGCTGTATTCCCTATAACCCTGAAATCGACGATAAGGTCATGGTGTTTGCAGAGCCGCTTGCCGTTGCGATTCATAGCGTCAACCTGGCTGGCGGGCTCATCGGTAAACATGTCCTTGTTTCTGGAGCTGGCCCGATTGGCTGTCTTATCATTGCTGTCGCTAAAGCTTGTGGCGCCGAATCTGTGACCGCATTTGATATCAGTGATAAAAGCTGTCAGTTAGCATTAAGTATGGGAGCAGATATTGCCATTAACTCTTCTGATATGAAGAATGTTGCGCATTTTAAAGCCGATAAGGGCTATTTTGACGTCGCTTTTGACGCTTCAGGCGTCCCCGCGGCTATCCAGTTAATGATTCAAATAACCCGACCCACCGGTACATTAATTCAGGTAGGTAATAGCCGTGGCTTTACCGAAATTCCGCTGATGGATATCGTTGCCAAAGAACTGACTCTTAAAGGCTCATTCCGTTTTGGTAAAGAATTCCTCTCAGCAGTCAACTGGCTGGAAAATGGACGTATCGATCCACTCCCTCTGCTCAGTGCCGAAATTAATATTGATAATGCGGAGGCCGCTATTTTACTGGCGGCAGATAAAACACAGTCAGCTAAAGTACAGCTGACATTTGACTAGAGCAAGCCCTGCAGAACAAAGACGACAAAGAAGGGAAAATCATTTTTTCCCTTCTCTGTACCATTAACAAATTCACCCGCACTCTCTTTCAGCCTGTAAGATAATTAATTAACCACTCTCTGTCAGACAGATTAATATTTATCCATTGCATCTATTTTCCGGAAAATAACTCCAAATTTTCTTTTCTCTGATAGTCAAATCACTTATAGAATGTTGTTTATAATCCTTCATCGCGGCAATATAAAATGCAGTAAAATCTTTTTTATCTATAATAAACTCAGCAGCCATAAGCAGTGTTGTCAGTTTTCTTCTGACCATGACTTCCTCACCATATTGAGATCTATATAATATCTTCTGCTGTGCGTGAATCAGCAGAAGTTCGGAGTCCTTATCTTTAAATTTATTGATTGTGTCAACGATCTTCCTCAGTAAGGTACATCTTAATTCTGCATCAGCTATGTAGGCTTGCTCAATAATATCTTTAACTTTTTTTGAATGACAAAAAGAAGATATTCTCTCATGAAATATTGGACCTAATAGGTCTGGATATTCATAATCATCCACCATCGCACGATAATAAACTTCCCGTTCCTGGTCATGGTTATATGTTTTCATCGCCTCTTCAATCTCACTTGAGGTAAGGATGGGTCTCGTTGTTCTATATCCAGGAGCTGGGTGCGTTGTCGTTGTGGCAGGAACCCGCTGCTGGGTCTGATTTGGCACCGTTGTATTCCCGTAAATACTCTCATAATAAGTGTAGGGAGAGGGTAGTGTTTCTGGCGTCAAGGTTGAATTAACCACAGATCTCAGGCCATGACTCGACGCTGTTGACGAGTTAGTGTCAACTTCCCGTAGAAATATATCTGCCGGTATTGGAGGTTCTGAAGACGGAGGTGGCAGCATATTTTCCGGGCGGCCGGAAGCACTCTGCCTTCCTGCTACATAATAGAGATAACCACCCGCGGCTAGCCCCCCAACTCCGGTCAGAATAGCTCCGCCAATAAGCAGGCATTTCAGCAAATTTCTCTTAGAGGAAAGACCTGTCGTCCCAGTTTCTGTCTCAACACAACAAACGGTTCGTGCAGCCCTTTTTTCTGTCGTTGTTGTCACCCTGGTAATTATTTTATTTATTGGAAATGATTCGGGATAATCATATTGTGTTATTTCCTCATCAACCCTCACCATATTAGCGTAATAGTTTTCATAAAAAATTTTCTCTGAAGCATTATGTAACATACATCATCCTTGTATTATGTTAGTTAATAATTAACATTATTCACTAATAACTTATATCTGTCATATTTCAAATCAATTATAATCCATAGTAAACCCGTCGATAAAAACAGGAAAGGCATGTAATTCAGTTAATTTAAACCATCTCCAGCAGACTTATATTTTCCAGATACAGACAATAACGTTCATGATTTAAACTTACTTTCAATTAACATTCATTTTAAATAATACATTACTTATTACTGAAATAATTAAAATTATTTATATCGCAGCAAGAGGATATTTATGATCGTTTCACACCCTCGAGACGTTTGACGACATAGCATAGCCGTCTGGTTGCTCTGAAATATCTATCAGATCAAGTTTCCGGATTAGATGGTCTGAAGAAGATATTTGATTAATGATAGTATCGGAAAAAAAACGACTGATAATCCCATAACTATCAGTCACTTTTCTTGGCCAATTTTAGCTACTGGGTCTCATTTACCCATCTTCGACAACATCTCCGGGCGCATAAACTTATTAATCACCAGCATAAAGAGTATCGAGGGTACCAACAGAATCAGGGCTGTAATGGACGATATCTGGTAATTACCGGACATACTGGCGTTATACAGCAATAACGGTAAGGTGGTTATTTCAGGCGCACCCACAAAGAATGTCCCGGTAAACTCATCCAGTGATTCAAGGAAGACAAAAATACCGGCGGCAATAATACCGGGTGATGCCTGAGGCAGAATAATATGCCAGAAGGTAAATATCGGCCCCGCCCCGAGGTTACGTGAAGCTCTGGCCTGGAGTGGATCTACCGAGGAAAAGGCAGCCACGCAAATCCAGACCGCATACATCAAACCATGAACACTGTGAACCAGTACGACGCCAGCAATCGTCCCGTTTAATCCCCACTGGTAAAAGATACGCGCAATATTCATATACACCGTCAAGTTTGGAAAAGCTTGCGGGATAAGAAACAGCAGCATAAAAAAGACTCTTAACGGCATGCCACGGCGCGACAGTGCGTAACCTGCCGGAATGGCAATAAGCAGACAGACAATAACCGAAAGTATGGCAATAAAAATACTGGTCAATAGTGAACTGGAAACATCACTATAAGGGCTAAATACCTGGTACCAGTATTTTAGTCCCCACTGATTAGGCAGAGTATGAGGAAAGAACCAGCTTTCAGCGACTGTCCAGATCAGTAGGTTTAGCAGCGGACCAAACATCACAAAGGTAATAAAGATAACCAGCAGCGTTTGTAGCAGCAGATTACCCGCGAATGTTTTACGCCCTTTTACCAGTAGTCTTGCTGGTAATGTCATCACGAGTTCTTTCATTATTCGCCCCCTTTCTGGCGCAAACTATGGCGCAGATAAAACCAGGAAAGTGCTCCACAAATCAGCAGTGAGATCACGCCTAAAGCATTCGCTACAGCATAATCACCGTATGAGTTAACCCGGAAAGCCATATCGACCGTCAGCATAGTGGGTGATCCAGTACCTATCATCAGAGGTACGGAAAGTACCGACATCATGACCACCGTTGACAGCACTAACGCCACGCCAATAGCGGGGATCACCTGTGGCAGAATAATGCTAAATAAAATACGCGGTCGGGAGGCACCAAGATTTCTCGCGGCCAGAATTTGTGCTTGTTCAAGAGAGGCCATGGCGCCGCAAATTAACAGCGTGGCGAAGGCCAGCTGCTTCCAGACAAAAGTGATAATAATGCCCTTCCAGCCCAACCAGGAGACGGTATCCATTGGCGTGACCCAGTCCGTCGCCACCAGCATATTATTCATCAAGCCATTTTTAGCCAGAAAGGTACGCATCATCTGGGCGGCGACAATAAAAGGAATAAACAGCGGTAAGCGGTATAAAAATGCCAGTGCCCGTACCACCGGTTTGCAGGGTGACAAAGTAATCACGGCAGAGAGCGTAATAGAAATGACCGCCAGCAGAGCGACGGAAATCAACACAATCAGTACGGTAAACAGAATATCATTGGAATAAAGCGTAAAAACTTTACTAAAGTGTTCCAAAGTGAACTGTTGCGTTTTAGAGGTAAAAGCAGAAACCAGTGAGAAGCCCAGAGGATAGAGGAATAACACCACAATCATCAAAGCAGCAGGACTCACCAGCAACAGATATTTTAGCGATAAGCGCATGACAAACCTTATAGCGATAAGGAAAATGCTCAGAGCGCAACCTTGGCGCACTGAGCATCAGGAAATCATTAGTTACTGACCTGGCTTTCATAGCCTTCTTTGATATCGTCAAAATAAGGCGCTATCGGGAAGCTTTTGCCATATTCTGCCAATGCCTGAGGCGATATTTCAGCAAACAATTTCTGCCAGGTTTTTTCATCCAGTTTTGATTTCACCTGTTCAGCATCAATGCCTGGATACCAGTTAAACTGTTTAACGATGCCTTCAGCCTGCACTTCCGGGCTGGTGGCCAGTTCAATAAACTCGCGTGCCAGTTGTGGCTGCGCTGCCTTAGCAGGGGTCACGTAATACATCGGTTGTCCTGGCATACCTGGCGCTAATAATGTCAGTTTCAGAGATGGCGGCAGTTTCCCCTGGTCTTTCCAGCTATAGAACATATCCACCCATACTGGCCCCATAGTAATTTCACCGCGCGACAGCATATCGAGTGTCCCGGCGTTACCTGGAGTAAAGGTGACGTACTTATTAAAGTCCTTCAGTTTTTCAAACGCTTGCGGCCAGTTTTTTTCCACGCTTTTATCATAAGGCAGGGCTGATAAACGCTTAGCATCCGTTCCATAGGCGTAGATCCAGCCCACCACGAAACTCACCCCCGACATGCCGTTTTTAATTCCGTTATAACCAAAAGCCTGAGGATTTTTTTGTGCCCAGGTGACCAGTTCGTCATAAGAAGCTGGCGGCGTTTTTATCGCCTCACTGTTCCAGGCAATCGCTGTCTGGCTTAAGAACATCGGCATAACATAGCCATCAACGTTGACGCCAAGGGCATTTTTAGCATTATCCGCACTAACCATTGAGCCAGTCTTAATCTGCTGACGATATTTTTCTAGTAAACCTTTCTCTACCAGCTCACCACCGGCTTTCTGATGGACTACAGCAACATCGATATCCCAGGTTTTAGCGCCACTTTCTTTTTGTGCCGTTAATTTTTCAATCACTTTGTTCGAACCGGCATCACCAGGCCCGGTACCAATAACTCTGACTTTCACTCCTGGATGGGTCGCTTCAAATTTTGGTCCCAGCCAGGTTTTAACGTAATCCACCATATTTTGATCACCTGCAGTGGCGACATTTAACACAGTTTCCGCTTGCGCAGTGCTGCTCAGAAATAATGCAGTAACCAGCGCGAGTTTTGTTTTGGTAAACATGAATTGCCCTCAGAGTAATGGAATAATTTTAGTGCGTATGATGGGGGTTAAAAATATGCAGAGCTGATGCCGGAACCTGTAATTTAACCGAAGAATTAACAGGCCAGCACTGGGGTGAATCTGCAAGAAACAGACGATCGTGACAACGAATTCCGTGACGGTAATGGTGTCCGAGAAAAGCATTCTGTTCGACAATACCCTCAAGCGTTAATCCCTTTAACGGTTCATCCTGGTTTAATACTGAAAGAGCCACATCGGTACTCCGAAAATAAATCAAACTTTCTGCCTGATATTCATTTTCAAGGTTAAGGTGGTATTTCCCGCCTATCGATGTTGCTATATCATTTAATGAAATGCGGTTATCAGCACCCATAAAATCAGCTACAAATGGTGTAGCTGGACGCTGGTAAATATCTTCCGGAGTGCCAATTTGTTCAATATGGCCATTATTCAGCACCACAATACGGTCAGCCATCACTAAGGCTTCCTGCTGATCGTGGGTGACAATAACCGAGGTAAAGCCGAGCTTTTTTTGCAGTAATTTAATTTCATGACGCACACTCAAACGGACCTTGGCATCAAGATTGGAGAGCGGTTCATCAAGCACCAGCACATCCGGCTCTATTGCCAGAGCACGTGCCAGCGCGACTCGCTGACGCTGACCGCCCGAAAGCTCTGTTATTTTTGCCTCGGCCAAACCACTCAGATTAACTATCTGTAATAGCTCATCAACCCGCTGTTTAATATCATGGTTTTTCCATTTTCGTAGTTTCAGACCATAACCAATATTACGTGCTACCGATAAATGCGGCCATAAGGCATAGCTTTGAAAAACCATCGTAATATTACGCTGTTCCGGTTCGCTAATAGTGATATCCCGGCCCGCCACAACGATGCTTCCCTGCTTAACGGGAATAAAACCACAGAGCGCATTTAATAATGTGGTTTTTCCACAGCCAGAAGGGCCAAGCAAGGCGATCATTTCGCCTTTATTGACAGCAAGATTAATATCTTGCAGTACAACTTTGTCGCCATAACTAATTTTCAGTTGGGCAATATCCAGGTAGCTCATTATTGTATCCAGACAGTCTGTTTAAATTTTTTTGTGCCGATGAACACGTGTTCATTTATTTGTAAAAAAAATGAAACGCAAATCCGACACTATGTGAGCCTACTCTGGCGTGTCTTTGTGACACTTTAATTAAGCGCGAAAAATTTTTTAGCGAGGAAAAATGAAAATAGACGTTCTCGGCTGTGGTAGCGCGTTCTCCCGCTGGCAAAATACTTCTGCGTTGAGAGTGATGGATGATAATTACCAGTGGCTTATCGACTGTGGCCCAACCATCCCCAGAGCGCTGTGGCAACGCGGGGGAGACATTAATGATATTGATGCGATTTTTTTCACCCACGTTCACCCGGATCATTGTACTGGGCTGACAGCGTTACTGAATTACTGGAAAAGCTTTGCTCGTCACAAGCCTCTGGTCATCTACAGCCAGCCGGAACAGCGTCCGGTACTGATGCAATTAGCCGGGCTGGCAAACTGGCCCGCAACTTCCTTAACTTTTGCTATTGAATGGCGTGACAGCAGTGCAGCCTGGGACTGGCAGCACTGGCAGATTCAGACCGCACCGACTCTGCATGAAATCGCCAATCAGGCGATTCGGATAGATATCGGTCAGTACAGTCTGTTTTATAGTGGCGATGGCCGCCCGACCTCAGAGTCAGTCGCGTTGATGGCAGGCAGTGATTTAGCCTTTCAGGAATGCGCATCCCTGACCGCTTTGGCTGATGATGCTTCTCACGGTGACTGGCCTGGCTGCCTCGCCCTGTTTCAGGAGCTGGCGTTACCCAGACTAGGGCTTTATCACTGTAATGACGCTATCTTAGCGGCGCTCCAACAAGCCTGCCGGCCCTACCCAGGCCTGTTCGTCAGCGCGGATGGTTTACAATATGACGCCTCTTCGCAGCAGTTTTTTCACACAGAATATTCGCTGTGAATTCGCTCCCCAACAGGCAGAATGTGACGGCTCAGGATGTCGCCAGTAAAGCAGGTGTTTCCAGAGCAGTCGTCTCCCGTGCCTTAAGTAATAACGGGAGTATTTCCCCAGCAACCCGCGCCCGTGTGTTACAAGTCGCCGAAGAACTGGGCTATCAGGTCAACTTTTTGGCGCAAGGGCTTAACCGCCAGCGTAGTCACTTAATCGGGGTGATTGTCTCTCATATCAGCGATCCCTTTCGTAGCTCGCTGCTGGATGGATTACTGCGTGAAATACAGCGTCATGGCTTTCAGGCGCTGGTCACTGAAATTCATAATGAGCAGGAGCTGGCCGAAACCTTGCGTAATTTCACCCAGTTTCGCGTTTCTGGCGTGATAGTGACTTCGGGCAAGCCACCAGAAGCACTGGTCAATCAATGTGTACAACAGCATATTCCGGTGGTCGGGATTAACCGCCAGCCTGATATTCCCGGTGTCGATTATGTCTGTTCTGATAACGCGGCTGGCGCGGCCATGGCGGCTGAACAGTTAGTTCAGGCCGGTTGCCGTCGCTTTGGCTGGCTGAATACCCAGAATTCAACCTGGGCGGGGAGAATGCGTGGTGAGGCTTTTACCCAAGCGCTACAGCAATCAGGGGTCAATATCGCGCTGGATTTAGTCACTCTGGTTGCCGAACAGGAAGGGTATCAGGGAGGATTCCTCGCAGCGACACAAGCCGGGCAGGATCTGCAGGGGATATTTTGTGCGAATGCTCAGTTAGCCTGTGGCTTTCTCGACGGTATGCGCCAGCGCGGCAAAAATGCGCCAGAAGATTTTCAACTCATCGGCTTTGATAATACACCGCAAACCGAGCAGTATAGTTATCAGCTCACAACGCTACATCAGGATATCACGGAGCTATCCCGGCAAGCACTTGCCCATCTGCTGGCACGCACTCGTGACCCGACACAGCCCTCGCAAACCTCCTGGGTTAAAGTGTCCTTAATTCATCGGCGCACATCGCCATCTATTGTATAAGAGCGAGAATATGACGGAACAACAACAGCAAGAATTAGAAGATTTAATTCGCCAGTTAGGTACTAAAGCGCAAGCGTTACGCAATTCAGGATTGCAGATAGAAACCAAAGGCCGCCAGGACTTTGTCTCTGAGGCTGATGTCTATGTTGAAAGCGCGCTGAAGCAGTGGCTGGCCGAGCAGTTTCCGCAGGATGGTTTTCTTGGCGAAGAGAGTGGCCTGGTTGCTGGGGAGTCTGGAGTCTGGGTACTGGATCCGATAGACGGCACCACCAACTTTATCCAGGGTATGGACTACTGGTGTATTTCACTCGCTTATGTAAAACAAGATATTATCGAATTGGGGATCATTTACGCCCCCGATCGTAATGAATTTTTCTTTGCTCGCCGTGGTGCCGGAGCTTTTCTCAATGGTCGGCGTTTGGCCCTGCATGAACCAGCCCCTGATTCAGTGATAGTCGGTATAGGGCGCTCCAGCCGCACTACGGTGGCTCGCCACGCTAAAATAGTCGAAAGCTTGCTGAACGACGGTATCGAATATCGTCGTTTTGGTGCCGGTGCACTGATGCTGGCCCATGTCGCGGCAGGTCAGGTGCATGCTTACTATGAGGAATATATTAATAGCTGGGATGTGCTGGCCGGATTGTTACTGATTACCGAAGCCGGGGGAAGCTGTAATGCGTTTCTGGAAAATGATGGTTTATTGCACGGTAATGCGGTATTAGCGGGCTGTCACACCGTCCTGCCGAGATTTTCAGAAATTTTAACGCTAAAATAATGCTATATCTGTTCGCTGCTTAATCAGGCAGCGAATTTTATGAATCACATATTAACACTGCCTCAGATGTCATCTCTCTTTACCTCGAAGAAGACCAGAAAAATATCATTTTTAAATGGATAAACTATGACTCAACGGAATCGTATCCCCGCCCTCAGATTCGTGACGCTTGGACTGGCGTTAGTTATCTCCCAGAATGCACTAGCGACTCAGATAGCGGAGGCCGTCAACTTTACCCACAAAGACTGGGACTTGACTTGCGATAATACCCTGACCTGCCGTGCTGTCGGTTATTCATCCGATGATACGGACCCAGCAGCCACAGTGTTAATTACCCGTGAAGCGGGTATCGCCACCCCGGTCACTAATGAAGTGATGCTGGCAGACTATGATGGTGAAGCAGAACAGAAAAATCCCGGGACTCCCGTATTACTTATCGATAAAAAGTCTCAGGGTCCCTTATCCGCCGTAGATGATGAAAGCTGGAAAATGAGTGAAGCTCAGTTCAGCGCCTTTAAGCAAGCATTACAGCGTGATACTGCCATCAGTTTTAAAGATAACGCCAATGAATACCTGTTCTCTGGAGCCGGTTCGAGTGCTGTGTTACTGAAAATGGACGATGTCCAGGGTCGTATCGGCACACCGGATGCGTTGATTAAAAAAGGAACGGCCAGTGAAGCGAGCATCAAACCCGCCATTGAAGTTCCAGTCATTGTTAAAGCCCCGGTGACTGATACACAGCGTCGTGATATGACCGCCGAGGAAACGGCCTTAATTAAATCCAGGATCCTCGAATTAAAGAGTACGGCAAGCGATTGTGATGAAGAACTGCTGGCCGAAACCTGGCAGATAGCCAGCCTCAATAGTGTACAATCCCTGGTCACCGTGCCTTGCTGGAGAGCCGCCTATAACAGCGGCGATATGTATTTTGTTATCCGCAACGATATGAGCATTCCTCCCGAGCTGGTCACAGACAGTGCCACTGACTATCAAGATGGCCTGCTGTCATTTTCTATGAAAGGTCGTGGCTTAGGGGACTGCTGGAGCTACCAGCAATGGGTCTGGGATGGCAAACAATTTATTGCCAGTTCATCAGGTAACACTGGACGCTGCCGTTTAATTCGCGCTGGCGGATCCTGGAATATTCCAGAGATAGTCACCCGTATCGTCACCCAGTGATATTGCGGCCAGTAAAAAAAACCGGAGAGCCGTTCAAGGCTATCCGGTTTTTATTCACGACATAGAGTATCTGATTTCACTCCATCACAGTCGTTTCAAATCTACTTTTTATTCTGAGCGTTTGTTGCGCTATCTTGCTTGGTCGCCGACTTATCATCATGCACCAGGTGCCAGCGAAGGGGCGGAACGATGATAGTTAAATTCCACGCCAGAGGACGCAAGGGTCTCAGCTTGCTACAAGGGAAGCAGGAGGATATCGTTTAATTTCCTTCGGCAGTTTTTATTGTCCTTCAGCCCCATAGCGAAATCGATCCTGAGGCTGAAAATGGGAGAATTTATTTGGAGACCGGTGAATTATGAACAAAATGGCACTGATTGAATTGGCTAAAAATTTTTTGACATCAAAAGTTACCGCGTTGCAATTCTCTGAAGATATATGTGTTGAACGAAGGAAACTGTACGGCGTTAAGGATCAAGATCAAAATGTCTTGAATTGTGGCGAAGAGTTGTTTATGGCTGCTGAACTTTTCGAACCTGACTCAAATAGAGCTGACTATGAGCTTGATGAAGACGGGTTAAAGAAAGAAGTTAAGGCTATATTGGAAAAGTTTAAGCTCTAAGCTAACCAGCCAGGGAAACAAAAAACCATCAGAAATAAAGTGAACCCCTAAAGTTGGACACCCAACAGTAGTTTTTTTTCATTATGGGTCGTAAAAAATTTTCTGTTGATTTCAAGCTGCAAGTTGTACTCCATTATCTGAACGGTAATGATGGTTTTAGAGTAACAGCCCACATATTTGGTATTGATATAGGTGCAGTACGCCGTTGTGCCGAACACTGACAAACTAACGGAGACACTGGATTTACTCTCTCTACACAGACGTATTCTCTGATTTTAAAGTGTCCGTTATTCAGGATATTTGGGAGAACGGACTGTCTTCTCGCAAATCCCCTGCGAGAGCCGCCTATAACAGTGGGGATATGTATTTCGTTATCCGCAACGATATGAGCATTCCTCCCGAGCTGGTCACAGACAGTGCCACTGACTATCAAGATGGCCTGCTGTCATTTTCTATGAAAGGTCGTGGCTTAGGGGACTGCTGGAGCTACCAGCAATGGGTCTGGGATGGCAAACAATTTATTGCCAGTTCATCAGGTAACACTGGACGCTGCCGTTTAATTCGCGCTGGCGGATCCTGGAATATTCCAGAGATAGTCACCCGTATCGTCACCCAGTGATATTGCGGCCAGTAAAAAAAACCGGAGAGCCGTTCAAGGCTATCCGGTTTTTATTCACGACATAGAGTATCTGATTTCACTCCATCACAGTCGTTTCAAATCTACTTTTTATTCTGAGCGTTTGTTGCGCTATCTTGCTTGGTCGCCGACTTATCATCATGCACCAGGTGCCAGGAAGAACGCGCACGCGGGTGAATAAAGAAGTGGTTCGGTGGCGCATTGTGGGTTTTGATATGCACCATGGAGATACCGGTTTCTTTGCCTTTCTTATCGTGGAGCGCATAGATAATAAACGGCACCAGGAAAATCACCACAAAGCTGACGCCCAGCAACGTCACATAGGTATCTGCGCTTCCGCCACCAGGTAAAGAACTTGGTGGGAAGAACGAAACCACAAAGGCCAGAATAGAGATAGTCAGTCCGGCGAAAGCTAAAATCAACTTAACGCCTTTACCACCGGGGATATTAAAAGCACGTTTCTTTTCAGGCTGCTTGCAAACTAAATGGATATAGCCCAGGAACAACATAAAATAACTGCACAGATAAATAACCACGGTTAATGCCAGAGCAATCAGGAATGACATATTACCGCCACCCCCAGTATTGGTCAGAACAATAATGGCCACAGTGGTAATCAGTAACTGAGAAATAACTAAGGTTACTGGTACACCATTTTTATTAACTTTAGAGAATGCTTTTGGCAGGATACCCTTCTGAGCAGCAACGTACATACCACGGGAAGGTCCGACAATCCATGAAGCGATTTCGGCCAGCACACCTAACAGTAATAAGGCCGCAATAATGCGCACAGCCCACTCAAGACCAGTGCCGAAGTGACTAACGAGGACATTAAAGGTTTGTACCACACCTGAAGACAGGTTGATTTCATTGGCTGGAATAACCGCTGCAACAGACAATCCACCAATTGAACTTAAACAAATGGCCGCTATCATCAGTAACAGCATGGCTGCTGGATAATCTCTGCCTGGGTTCTTCATTTCATTAACATGGGTTGCTGAAGCTTCAACACCCATATAGCTTAAAATAAAGGCAACAAATACCACCAGAGTACCGATTTGGGTAAAGTCAGGGAAGAAGGTATCAGCACTGATTTCAATTGCCAGCGGCGCACCACTGACTAAGTAGCTAATAGCCAGACCGACTAAAATCAGGGCTGGCAGTAAAATACCGGCAAAGAAACCGACTTTAGCAATCGAGGCCGTATATTTTGTACCACCAAACTGAGTAAACGCGAGTCCCCATAAAATCACTAATGCAGCAATGGTTTTAATAATAGGGTCAGTGTTCAGTTCTGGCCAGTTCAGAATATATGACAAGGCCCCGAGCACAAAGTAGAGCATCGGAATAAAACCAACCGCGATTTGCAAATAACCAAATGAAATGGCTGCAAATCCCCAACGTTCGCCCAGGGTATTAGACACCCAGGCAAATACCCCTCCTTCTTCCCAGCCTTCTACGGTTGCCATTTCAGCAGCGCAGAGAGCAACGGGGATAAACCACAAAAAACCGCCTAATAAGAGGAAAAAAACTAAACTAAAACCGGATGTGGCGAAGGTCGGATATTCATAAACCGCCATCACCATTGATGCTGTAATTGCAAAAAAGCCCAATAACGTTAGCTGTTTTGCTGCCGGAGCTGTCGTTGTTGTCGCCATAGATACTCTCTTGAGACACCTTGAGTAAAATAAATCAGTGACTAGCTGATACCTGAAATTCAAAGGGTCAGAGGACCCTTTGAATAATTGTGGATGTAATGATTAGCTATGGTTGAAACTGGTGCCGTCTTTTTCAGACAGAGGAACACTCACAGGATGCGTTTCGAAATACTCTAAAGTACGTTTGAAATCGTCAATCAGTAAAGAAGCCAAGTCTAAGCTCACACCGTGGCGTACCAGGATACGCTGGATCACCATATCTTCACGGTTTGCCGGCATGGAATAGGCCGGTACTTGCCAGCCACGGCTGCGCAATTTGTCGGCAATATCATATAAAGAGTAGCTAACTTTAGCGCCTTCTTTAATTTTCCATGCTAAGGCTGGAATACCACTTTTGCTGTCGCCATCAAACAGCATCTCGAATGGACCCAGTTTTTCAATTTCGCGAGACAGATACTGTGCAGTCGCATAGCAGGCGTTATGAATTTTTGCATAACCATCACGGCCCAGACGCAGGAAATTATAGTACTGAGCGACAATCTGGCCACCAGGACGAGAGAAGTTCAGAGCGAACGTTGGCATATTGCCGCCAAGGTAGTTCACATTAAAAATCAGCTCTTCAGGCAGGTCTTTCGCTTCACGCCAGACCACCCAACCTGCACCCAGCGGTGCTAAACCAAATTTATGGCCGGAGGAGTTGACGGACTTAACGCGCGGTAAGCGGAAATCCCACTCCAGTTCTGGCGCACAGAACGGAGCCAGGAAGCCACCACTCGCACCATCCACATGGATAGGAATATCCAGGCCGGTATCTTGCTGTAATTTGTCTAATGCATCATGAACTTCTTTAACGGGCTCATACTGACAGGTAAAGGTCACGCCTAAAGTAGGTACGACTCCGATGGTGTTTTCATCAACGCGCTTTAATACTTCTTCTGCGTTCATGATAAGACGATCGCCCTCAAGTGGGATCTCGCGCAGTTCTACATCAAAGTAACGGGCAAATTTATGCCAGCAGATCTGTACCGGGCCACAAATCAGGTTAGGTTTATCAGTAGATAAGCCCTGAGCGGCACGTTTTTTACGCCACTGCCATTTTAATGCCAGACCACCCAGCATTGCGGCTTCTGATGAACCAATCGTTGAACACCCGAGCGTATTTTCTGGATCAGGTGAATTCCATAAGTCCGCCAGCATCCGCACACAACGGTTTTCCAGCTCTGCGGTTTGTGGGTACTCATCTTTATCTATCATGTTTTTATCGATAGATAAGTCCATCAACTCACGAATTTCATCATCAACCCATGTTTGACAGAATGTGGCTAAGTTTTGACGCGAGTTGCCATCAAGCATGAGTTCATCACGTATGGCGCTGAATACATTACGAGGATCACGTTCTTCTGTAGGAAACTGACTTTTTGGTAATGACCTGGATAACTCAAGTGATCCATAGACATCATCCAGCTCGCTATAATTTGAAGATCCTGATTTCTTATTCATAAATAATTCCCTCACTTACTAAGTGTTTAATACCCGATGAATATATACTGTTATAAACAATAGGTTGAATCTGAGTTTTTACAAATCCAAATGTTAAATAACCGCTCTATACCGTCGAAATACTTATCAGAGATCATGCAAAAACAAACTTAACTTACTGTAAATATATTAATTTATTAACAGCCTTGGTCTGCCATGATAAAATTTCATGCCCGTCAGTTGCGACCGATATTCATCTACACCTGAACAGTTTCCTCTGATATATACCCAAAATAATTCGAGTGGCTTGTAGGCATAAAGAGAAAGCAAATCGATTAGCATAGACAGGCCTGAACGTCAGCAACGCCCAGGCAACTTGAAGTATGACGGGGATATAGAATAGCCACCTAGTGACTTAATATTTGCTCTAAAAATTGCTGCGTTCTTGGATGCTCAGGCCGGTTAAAGAATTGCTCAGGCGGAGCCGATTCGACAATAGCGCCATCCGCCATCAAGATAACGTTATCTGCCACAGTTCGGGCAAATCCCATTTCATGGGTCACAACTATCATGGTCATTCCCCCCTCAGCCAGATCTAACATCACGTCCAGCACTTCTTTGATCATTTCCGGGTCAAGCGCTGACGTCGGTTCATCAAATAGCAGTATTTCTGGTTCCATACAGAGTGCACGAGCAATCGCCACACGTTGCTGTTGTCCACCAGAAAGCTGCAAAGGAAATTTATGTGCCTGGTTAGCAATGTGCACTTTTTCCAGATAGTGCATGGCAAGCTCTGTCGCCTGTCTTTGACTCATTTTTCGCACTAAAGTCGGCCCTAGCGTTAAGTTATCCAGAACGCTGAGATGCGGAAACAGATTAAACTGCTGAAACAACATACTGATACTCTGACGAATGCGATTGATATTACGCAGATTGTCATTCATCTCGATCCCATTAACCCAAATCTGCCCTTGCTGATGTTCTTCCAGCCGATTAATACAACGGATCAGGGTCGACTTGCCGGAGCCAGAAGGCCCACAAATAACCACCCTTTCACCTTTGGCGACCTGCATTGAGACATTATTGAGCACTTGAAATTTCCCGAACCACTTGCTGACAGCATTAATTTCAATCACTGGACGTTGTAACATCAGCTTATTCCTTATTCATTGCGGCTGGCATCAATACGCTTTTCTACCCAAATGGCATAACGAGAAAGTAGAAAACCGAACACAATATAAATGGCAGAGATAAAGAGGTAGGTTTCAATGTAATAACGTCGCCAGAGTGGATCTTGCATTACTGCGCTGGTTGCCGTCAGAACATCAAACAGACCGATGATAATCACGAACGAAGTGTTCTTCATCGCCGCAATAATATGATTCGTCACGCCAGGCAGGCAGATCCGCAGAGCCTGGGGAAGGATGATTTTAGTGGTGGTATGCCAGTAGCCGAGGTTTAATGCGGCTGCAGCTTCATACTGACCACGTGGTACCGACTGGAGCCCACCCCGGATAACCTCAGCCTGATAACAAGCAAAAAATAACGCGATGGCGACCACAATACGCAGGAGTTTATTCACTTCCATATTTGCTGGCAGAAACAGCGGGAAGATATTCACGGCCACAAACAGTATCGTTATCAGGGGAACGCCGCGCAGTCCTTCGATAAAAATAACCGATAATCCACGTAAAAAAGGAAGCGGTGAACGACGCCCCAAGGCCAGGGCCACAGAAACCGGAAGACCTATTATCACTGTCCCGGAAAACAGTAACAGGGTGAGCGGCAAGCCTCCCCAGTCAGCCGAGGAAACAGGCACCAGTCCGAAGACTCCGCCACGCATCAAAATCGCCATAACCACCAGGGAAACTCCCCATAGCGGCCACAGATAGCGGGATTTCCAGCAAGCGGGTGACAATGACACCACGACACTCACCAGCCAAATAAGCATACACATTGCCGGACGCCATTGCTCATCATAGGGATAGAGACCAAACAGAATGGGACGATGCTTTTCTGCAATAACAGCCCAGCATGCTCCCGTCGCTACGCGACACTGTTCGACAGCTCCGGTAAAGACCGCATCATAAACACCCCAGCGTAAAAGCTTCGCTCCCACCAGGACAATAATAAGGCCTAGCGTAAGGCTGAGAATTGATTGTGTCAGGCTGCTGAATAAATGACGTCGCAGCCAGTAAATTGCTGAATGTTGCATATTCACTTCCTCAGCGTTCTTTAATGGCAACGTAACGGTTGAAGACATTCATCAACAATGACGTGCTGATACTGATAATGAGATAAACCACCATCATAATTGCGATGGCCTCTAATGCCTGTCCGGTCTGGTTCATCAGCGTATTGCTGATATTGGCTAATTCTGGATAGCCAACGACCACGGCGATAGAACTATTTTTGGTCAGGCTGACATACTGACTGGCAAGCGGCGGCACCATCACCCGCATCGCCTGAGGAATAACGACATGGCGAGTCACATGCCAGGATGACAGCGATAAGGAGCGGGCGGCTTCAAGCTGCCCTTTCGGCACCGACTGAATACCTGACCGGACAATTTCGGCGATAAAGGCAGAAGAGTATAACGCGATCCCCAGCAATAACGCAGTAAACTCAGGGCTTATCGTAAAGCCACCTTTAAAATTAAAGCCCTGTAGTTCCGGGCGGTTTAACTGTAAAGGTGCCCCCGCCAGCCACCAGACTAGAAGCGGCAGACCCATAACTAAACCAAAACGTAGCCTGCTGAAGGAGATAATACGTCCATGCTGCTCACGTAAATATCGGGAAATAAGAACCAGTAAATGGCTCAGTAACAGTGCCACCGCTAAAGCGAGAAGGGTCCATAACCATCCCTGATGATGCTGTAAAACGGTGACTGTCAGCCCTCGGTTGGTCAAAAAACCAAGATTGAAGAGTTCAATCGCTTCACGCGGGGCGGGTAAGTTACGGATTAAAACAGACCAAAAAATAACCTGTAAAATAACCGGAACATTACGCAGTAGCTCGACATAGGCTTCAGCCAGTTTCACCAGTAACCAGTTCTTCGATACGCGACCGAGGCCGACAATAAACCCCAGCACCGTCGCCAGTAGAATGCCGCAGAGGGCGACATAGAGCGTATTCAGAAGCCCGACCAGCACAGCACGGGCATAGTTATCACTTGGCTGGTAATCAATCAGTGTTTCACCAATCGCAAACTGGGCACTCTGTTCAAGGAATGCAAAACCCGTGGTGATACGTTGGGTGCGCATATTGTCCACAGCATTGCTGTATAACCACCAGGAAAAACCCACACAGAGCGCAGCAAGCAGAATCTGATAACACCAGGCACGGGTCGTCTTGCTGCCCAGCAAGGTAAGCAGAGGGTAGCGCGCACTTCTGACAGGAGAAATAGCGCGGTTTACATTGTCGATTGGTTTCATTATTTCAATATCAGTGACAGACAAAAAACGGTTCCTCCTGAGAGGAACCCATCAGTTAACGAATCGGCAAGCCATACAGCAGGCCACCTTCGGTCCACAGATTATTCAAATCACGATCGAGCGGTTCACTGGTTTGTGGGCCAAAATGACGGTTATAAATATCGCCGTAGTTACCCACCTGCTTCACCACGTTATAAGCCCACTTGTTATCCAGCCCCAGTTTCTGACCATAGTCTCCGTTAACGCCTAACAGCCCTTGCACGTCGGGATCAACGGACTTCAGTTGCCCATCAACATTGCTCTGGTTTACGTTCAACTCTTCAGCATTGAAGGTGGCGTAAACGACCCACTTCACAATATCGAACCACTGGTCATCTCCCCGACGTACTGCCATTGCCAGCGGTTCTTTGGAGTAGATGCCAGGCAAAATAATGTGGTCTTCGGCATTTTCGGCATCAAAGTTTTTCACGCCAGATAACGCCACTTTATCTCGGGCAATCACATCGCAGCGTCCGGCAAGATAGGCAGCGACATACTCTTTATTATTTTCAATCACCACTGGGGTGTACTGCATATTGCGCGAAGCAAATATCTGCGCCACGTTCTGCTCGGTACTGCTCCCCGGTGTGATACATACTGTTGCCCCATCCAGGTCTTCGACTTTTTTTACCCCACTGTTAGCACGGACCATAAAGCCGGTACCGGTATAAAAATTGGCTGGTGCGAAGTTCAGCCCCAGCGAGACATCACGCGTTAAAGACGCGGTGATATTGCGCGAAAGAACATCCACCTCACCAGACTGAATCGCAGGGAAGCGCTGAGCGGTTGAAAGCGGGGTAAACCGGACTTTGCTGGCATCGCCAAACACTGCCGCTGCCAGAGCACGGCAAAAATCCACATCTAACCCTTGCCACTGACTTTTATTATCAATAGAAGCGAAGCCATGGCGCGCAGGGTGTACACCACAAACCACCTCACCCCGGGCGATAATTTTTTTGAGCGTGTCGCCACTCACGACCGGCGCTTCATTCGCTAATGCCTGGCCTGTCAAAGCGGTAAAGGTCAGCAGCAGTGCCGACACAAAAAAAGTCGTTTGTTTCAACATAAAAATTCCTTTGCTACTCATCATCAATATTTTTAAGTGTTAAATGTGGCTGGCACAGATAACGTTATTTTTTTCAAAATTTCTCGTTCTGGCAAAGATGAAATCCAGCAAAACAAATGCGAAAATTATCTAATAAAATCAGTTACTCAATCCCTGCCACAATAATTGCAGACCTAATATCAGCATCGTCAGTCTGAAAACCACACGAAAGAAACGTTCGGGTAAGTTGTCCAGTAAACGTGTGCCTAACCAAGTCCCTAAAACACCGCTGACTATCATCGCTATCAGTACCGGCAACCATGCCGACCAGGCAAAACCCAGTAAGCCAAATGCTAAAATTTTCAAGCCATGCTGAAGCACCATGCAGACTGAATGTGTTGCGATAAGCGGTTGTTTTGTCAGTCCCTGAGAACTGATTAATCCGGCAACCATCGGGCCTGTCGCCCCGACTATCATCGAACCGAGACTGCTCAGTGCGCCGCCGAGAATAAATAGCGGTCGGTTAAGGGGTTTGCTCTTGCGGCGCGGACGGCAAACCGACCACAGCACAAATATGCCCAATGCTGTTCGTGCCACGCTGTCCGGAATAATCGCCACCAGCGGAGTACCAAGAGCAATCCCCACGATGCAACCCAATAAAAACCACAGCACCAGCGGCCAGACGATATACAGCCGTTGGATAATGCTCCGGCTCAGATTCGACCCCAGTTGCACAATGCCATGTACTGGCATCAGGCTACTGACCGGCATTCCCACCGCCATAATGGCTAATAGTGCCGTCCCTCCTCCGAGTCCTAATGCAGCCGTTAACGCCGAGGTAAGAAAGCTGCACAACACCATCACTCCCGCAAACAGAGGGGAAATTTCAGTCGGGATCCCTTGCTGAATAAGTTCGATTAAACTCAACAATAATCATCCTGTAGTAACCGCTGATAGAGTGACTCTGCCTCGGCTAATGAGAGTGCCCGGGTCGCGCAGTCGAAGAATTTAGCTACCAGGAGTCCTTCCGGGAGTGGACGTGAAGGATGGGATCCTAAGGCTCCGGCAACCGACTGACGGAACTGCCGCCCATCGGTGGTGGTTAAGGTCACATAAGCGGTATGTGTGACTGAGTCCTGATGGGTCGTCAGGATCACTTTATTCATTAATGCCTGCGTTTCTGGATCTGAAAACCGGGCACTATCAACAAAATCATCCAGAGTCAGGGTATGGGTGACAAAAGCCCGCGCCACGCAGTAGTGCAGGCTAAATTTTCCCGCCAACGGGTTTTCCGGCTGTGGAATATTGATATGCGGGAAACGGATGGGATGAACCTGCACCTCAATCTGGGCTATTTCGTCAGAGCGAAGTGCCGTCTGCTTACGCAGAGCCAGTATCCCATCCACAGGTGATAAAATGGCATAACAGCAAGAGAAGTATTTGAAGTTATTGCTTTTCTCAGTATCAAGGATATGGGCTTGCCCTTCCCATGACTCCGTCAGTGGTAGAGCATCAGCATGGCTGCTGCCATTAAAGACATTAAAATAACCATGGTGATGTTCGAACGCCGTGTTACCCGCGCTGAAATCCGCTTCGGCTAACAAGGCGGCCATCACTGCACTGCGTGCTGCTTGTCCAACGACCAGCGCTTTGGTCTCACTGCCAAAATTAGACTTAATTCCACCCGCCAGTGAGGTGCAAATAGAGAGTGCCGTCGCTGTCTGTTGTTCATTTAAATCCAGTAATACTGCAGCTGCGGCAACACCAGCAAAAATACCCACTGTGGTGGTAGGGTGCCAGCCATGACGATACTGGAAAGGACTGACGGCTTTCCCCATCCGAACAGCGGTTTCATATCCCGTCAGATAGGCACGAATAATGGCATCCCCGTTCAGTTCACGATCGTCAGCCAGAGCCAGTAATGCTGGCAGAACCGCCACCGAGATGTGCCCGTGTAACCAGGAGTTGGAATCATCAAAATCCAGTAAGTGGGCCGCGGTCCCATTCAGCAGTGCCGCATCCAGAGGATTTAAACGCAGATCGGTACCGAATACCCGGCTGTTACCCTTCGCTGCTGACAGAGTGATCACTCGGCGTAATTTTTCAGATCCCTCCTGAACAGCCCCCGCCAGCGTCACACCCAGAGTATCAATAATCGCAATACGGGCCTGTTCACGGGCCTGTTCAGAAAAATGCTGCTGCGAAAAAGAGAGTAAATTTTTCGCAAATTGTTGCGCCACAGTCATGGAAAGGATCCTTAAGAATCAGTCGTTACCAGCCAATAAAGTGGTGATAGTTGCCAGAGAGCCTGGGCGTTCAAAGTGAGCAGCAGCCTGATAAAGTGCGGCACTACGCTCTGTACCGAGTACCGGTACCGTCAAGGCGGCAAATTTTTCGTACAGCTCGTCTTCAGTCAGTGGGTTCTGTGGATGACCGCGATAAACATCGGTATGAGCATGAATGACCTCGCCATCGGTAAGCCAGACATCGATGAAAGCAGAGCTGGCTGACTGCCCATCGACGGCTTCAACGGTTAATAACGGTAGCAGCTTGCGGGCGTTAACATCGTTGATAGCGTGTTGAGTAAAATCCGCATCGGTCAGGCGATAACCGGTTAACGCAAGTGCAATGCAGTAGGGAATACTGAATTTACTTTCCAGCGGATTTTTCGGGTTCATAATTCCGGCATTAACCATTCCCATCGGATGAACTCGGGCGGTAATGCGGTCGATTTCACGGCCTTTTAACTGCGGGTATATTTGCAGGGCAGTTTCAATCGAGGCGTGGGTGCCACGGCAGCTGGCATAAAGCTTGTAGCCATTCGTCAATAACTCCCAGCTATCACCAAAATCGAGCTCAGGAATATCAATGTCACCCTGCTGGATAAAGTTACGTACCCAGCCATCCGTTTCATAAAAGTGATGTGCGCCGATAAAACCTTCACTTGCCAGTTGGGCAGCAAGAATGCCGTCCATTGCCGCTTTTCCGGCATGGAAAGGTTTACCGTGCGTCCCGGATGATTTTTGCAAACCGCCCATCATGGTTGCGGCTCCGCCCAGCGCATTCGCTATCTGTTCGGCGTTAAGTCCAAGAATAGAGGCCGCTACTGCTGTTGCACCGGCTCTACCGACAACCGAGGTCGGATGAAAACCACGACGCTGTAAATGACGTCCGACGCCAGAAACCCAACCACCACCCAGCTTGGCCATGACTTCAAACCCGGCGATAAATGCCCGTAATGTCTGGTCTTCGCTGGCAGCATGAACCTGCGCCATAGCCAGAGCGGTCGCCCAGCATGGTCCGCCGGGATGGCCTGATCCTGCGGGATGCGTGTCATCAAAATCGGTGGCGTGTGCCATGGTGGCATTGATCAGAGTGGCCAGTGCTGGCGTAGTGGTTGCCCCCAAAAAAATACGCGCATCGCCCGTGGCATTCCACGATTTAGCGACCTGACGAACGGCCTGTACCGCTTCATCATTGACAGCACCAATCGCCACAGCTAAATGATCGATGAGTGCCCTTTTCGCCTCATGGAATACCACTGGGGGGATATTCCATTCATAAGCATGAGCGATGAAATAACTGAGCTGTGAACCACGCGGGTAGTCAGTTTGCGACGCCTCTATTGTCATTTTCATTTCCATCTGGCGGATAAAAAATATTGCAAAACATACTCATGCAAAAATGAATTCAATTGTATACAATAAAATACAATACAAACATAACAGCCAAATCACGCCAGGCAAAAGATGTAAAATGGATATGCTAAGAACGAAATTAGCGTTAGATTGATATCGAGTATGGCAATATATACCCAAAATAATTCGAGTTGCTTGTAGGTGCAAAGCTTCAGGCCGTCGATGAGCATAGATAAACTATGTGATTCGCCGTATAGCGCCGGCAACACCCAAGCAACTTGAAGTATGACGGATATAGTGACGCAGCTCCTGATAGCTATTTCTCTATACAGGCAGTGGCTACTCCCCCAAAACCTGATGGTTAATTAGAAAAACATGAACTTAAAATCTCCTGCCTCCGCTGTCGTGCAAACTCCCTTTGAAATACTGATCGCTGCGATTGAACGGGGAGAGCTGTTACCTGGAGAAAGATTGCAGGAGATAAGACTGGCAGAAAAGTTTGGTATTAGCCGCACCCCGATTCGGGAAGCATTGCATCGCCTTGAAACGCTGGGGCTGGCAGAACCTGGTGCTAAACGAGGTCTCATTGTGGCAAGCATCAGTTATGAAAAGTTACGCCAGCTTTTTGCGGTACGCGAAGGACTGGAAAAAATGGCCGTTCAGTTAGCTGTTTTTGCCGCTTCGGATGAAGAAATCGCGCTGTTGCAGGATATGGTCAATAGCGAAAAAACGCTGACTGACAGTAAAGCCTTACACGACCATAATCGTTTGTTCCACCGCCAGATTTATCGTTCAGCACACAACCCTTATCTGAATGAAATGCTGGATAATTTACGTATCCATTTGTCACTATTGCAAGGTACCACTTATGCTCTGCCAGACCGGACGGAAGAAGCAAAACAGGAACACCAGGCCATAGTCGATGCTCTGGCTCGTCGCGACAGCCAGGCGGCCCAGGATGCGGCTTGTGAGCATGTCCGTAACGGCTACCGTGCAAGACTGGCCATTATCAGTCAGATGGAATGCTGATATTCAGCGCTAAAACTATAATTGATTATTTCTCTGATAGTTAACACGTCATATCGAGGTTTCTATGAGCTATATTCTTCAGGTTGATTTTCCTTATTCCGGCCCCTGGGGCGATGAAATGACAAAAGCAATGGAAGGTCTGGCGGTTTCCATCGCCAGTGAGCCAGGCCTCATCTGGAAAATATGGACGGCTAATCAGGCAAATAATGAAGCTGGGGGAATTTATCTGTTCAGTCATCAGGAGGCTGCTCAAGCCTACCTGGAAATGCACAGTGAACGGTTGAAAAATTTCGGTATTTCACCCGTCAATGGCAAAATATTCGCGGTAAATGAAGCTTTATCGCTGATAGACAGGGCTCCGCTCTAAATACCCGATGACGAACTGGCGTTATAAAAACGCCAGTCTGAAAAACTGAGGCATTATCTACAAGATAATGCCAGCACTGACCACAACATCCGGTTTTTCCTGACTTAACATTGGCTTCTCTGTTGAAGTGGCTGCCCATTAGCCGGCGGCTATTTCACGATGGTGTCAGCAAGCCCCAGCTTTCTATCAGCCCTGGCAACTGTGACAGCAGATAGAGCAGCAGGCCAATCATTCCCCCCACCAGGGTACCGTTAATACGAATAAACTGCAGATCTTTGCCAATATTAAACTCAATTTGATCGGCCAGTTCTTTGCTATCCCAGCTATTCACGGTGTCGCTAATATGGCGGGTAATAAAAGCGGCAAAATCGGGTGTCATACGCCGTACCGCCAGCTCCAGATGCTCAGTCAGTGAAGTTTGCAGTGCCTTGTCGCTTAACAGCGTTTCACCAAACCATTGCCCGGCCAGCTCAATACGCTGCTGAACGCGGGAGTCCTCACTGGCGCTGTCTGTTTTTAACCAGCGGCGTAAATCCCCCCATAACTCACCAATGTAGCGATTAAAAGCTTCATCATCTTTAAGATAGCGCTTGATGCTGTCTGCTTTTGCCATCATCTGTGGGGAGGTTTTTAATTCGGTAATAAACCGCTGTACCGCTCTGTCAAATCCCTGACGGATCTGGTGCTGTTTGTTATGGGTAATATCATCGAGTAAGCGGTTAACCGCATCAGAGACCCACTCCGCGCTCTGCTCTCCCAGCCATTCGGTGGGTAAAAGTTTGGCTTTCCGCGGGTGTTCAGTATTAAGCCAGGTCGTTATCTGGCTGGCAATAAATTCACGGCTGTTAGGTTTCTGAAGGAGTGCCAGTAGCTGCCTAATCAGCGCATCAAGCAGAGCCTGATGACGATTATTTTTCGTCATACTCTCTAACAGGATAGCTCCCGAGTGGCTGAGGTCGACATTATCAATCGCCTTATGTACCCCTCGGCGAATAAGTTTTTGGATCCGCGTATCATCAGCGAGATCCAGAAAGGTTCCCATGATATTCAGTAAGTATTTGCCCAGCTGACGTGAGTTTTCAGGCTTATTCAGCCATACCCCCAGCAACTGAACTGGCTGATGACGATGGATCAGTGCGATAAGCGACTGGCTATCAAGAAATTTTTCCTGAATAAAAACACCGAGGTTAGTGGCTATTTTTTCCTTATTACGAGGAATAATCGCAGTATGTTTGCTGATAAAGGGTATCGGTACGGGTCTGAATAGTGCGTATACCGCAAACCAGTCCGCCAGGGCACCAATCATGGCGGCTTCCGAAATGGCTTTCACCCCTAAGACCCAGAAATTAGCCGGCAAGAATAGCGTAGTCACAAAGGTAGCAACTGCCAGTAATAGCAGTGACAGTGCTAGTCGCTTAGCCTTCTGTAGCTCGATTTTTTGACGTTCAGTTTTGTATTCCATAATTCCATCTTAGCCTGACGGCGAGAAATCAATCACAACTGGCGTATTTAAGCATCATTTTATTGACGAATAATATTATAAATATAGCCGTCATACTTCAATTTTCCCATGGATGTTGCCTTTCTGATAGCTGAAAAACAGGGTTTATCTACCTCCAGAGTCAAAATTTATACGATGGAGCCCTCTCCCTTATTATTCATAATATATAATCAAAAAACACTCATTTAATTTACCCCTCACCCCACAATACTTGACGGGACATTATTAATATAATTATCCTCACCAGCCAGTCGTTATTAACAGCAAAAATAAAAAACATCAATCCCATTAATAAAAATCACTTTTAATTTAAAAGGAAAATGAATTATTATGATGAATATTATTATAGTTTCACTTACCTTCTTGCTCATTGGCTGTCAAACATCCCCTTCTCCTCCTATCCTGACCTCTGCTAACCTAGGCGGGTTCTCTAATGAGGATCTATGTCGCGCTTTTGGCACTTACAATCATGATGGCGAGTTAGTTTTAAATATATATGAAGAACTAAAATCAAGATCTGAAAAAATTTCTCCAGAAAGATGTTTCGCCTTGGAAATGATGAACAAAAATCCAAACGATAATATGTTAAAAAAACACAATAATTTTAATAATGGAATATTCACCCCTCCATATATGAATTCACATCGTTATGAACCACTGGATAATTACTCACAAATCAGTAACAATAATATGAATAAAAATATTGACCCTCAACATCATAAAATAATCACCAACCCTCGAAAAAACAATGAACAAGATACTGAAAATATTGATTTAATTAAATCTAATGCGGGGGGGTATGAATGTAAAACCATACCTGAGACAAGAGACTCAATTTATTTCAGCACAAAGGACATAGTAACAGATAAAATAGATATGACAGAAAAAGAAATGGATAAACTAATGAAGGACTGCCTGAGGAAACACATATCGAGACGGTAATGTAAATCATATAATTACCCATTTTTGATACGAGTATTTTTATTATTAAATTAGGTGACCGCCTTGGCGATCACCTATATCCGTCATACTTCAAGTTACCTGGGTGCTGCCTGCGTTCAGCCCGCCGAATCACATAGCTGTCTATGCTCATCGCCGAGCTGAACTTGTCGCCTACAGATAACTCGAATTATTTAGGGTATATAACGAGCGGGCAGTAACACAGAATGATTTACAGGCTCCGGAAAAAAACCGAATAAAACATCAATTGCTGAGTGCTATCAGCTCTTCCAGACTCAGACCTGTTATTTTCACCACCGCATCGTAATCAATACCATGCTGTAACATAGTATGGGCAAGAGTACGTTTTTCCTGCTGTTCACCAAACTGTATCCCTTCTTCCCTACCAATTTGTATTCCTTTCTTTATTCCTTTCTGCTCCAGTTGTTGTGCTATCGTCATCAGTTCATCCTCATGTTGTGGCACCCGCAGAGCCAGTTCGCGGATAAAGGCTTCAGCATCTTCTGCGTCACCCGCCTGAATGATATATACCCAAAATAATTCGAGTTGCTTGTAGGCGCCAAGTTCATGCCGTCGATGAGCATAGATAAACTATGTGATTCGGCGGCATGAGCGCAGGCAACACCCAAGCAACTTGAAGTATGACGGGTATAGTTCATTAGCGCATTCACCTGAGGTGGCCAGATAGTCAGTGAGTAAGAGTGCCACGAGTTTATCCATCAATACTGTCAAATTACGCTAATGCATATGTTTTTGCAGTAATGTCAACGCGGCCATACTGCGGTGTTCCATGATCTCTTCATCAGGGATAACGGTAATATCTACCAGTGGGAAGTCGCTGTTATAAAGATTTTTGGCCCGTTTCGGATCTGTAAATTCCTGCAGCCAGTTAGTCGAATAAGGGTAAGGCGTTCGCTTCCCGGTATAAAACAAAACAGGTATCACCAGCGGTAACTTTTGATGGCCTGCATCAAGATGACTTTGCATGGCGGCCACAGCGTAGCGGATCATGCGGAATGCCATATGTTTATCCGGGCTGGATTGATGTTCAATCAGAACCTGCACATATCCTTTATCGCCATCGACTGTTTTTAAACTGTAGAGTATATCGCTGAAATATTGCCGTAAATTCTGCTCAACGAAAGAGCCGTTTTCCAGTTTAAGCGTACTGAGATCGCAAATAGCCTGTAACTCTGTGGGGAGGTGGATCTTCATAAAGTCCCGAGCAATATCTGGAATTTTCAGAAATTGTCGAAAGGTAGCATCGTGAGGGGTAGGAATGTTTTTTTTCATTATATAGATCCTGACGCTTAAATTTGGTCAGGGAGAATAAGGATAACGTTTGATTAAAAATATCAATAAACCTTATTGAAGAATACCCATTCATATATTTAAGAATAAGGCCAATTATACGTAAGTGATACTATTTACACCTTATCCTTACTGACAATCATTAATTAACCCCGTTAATTTAATGAGTCAATAAAAATCACCCAACCTATTAAACCACTTATATTAATTAAGTAAGCTTTAAATATAAGTTAACTTTAAATAAGATATATACCCAAAATAATTCGAGTTGCTTGTAGGCGCCAAGTTCAGGCCGTCGATGAGCATAGATAAACTATGTGATTCGCCGTATGAGCGCCGGCAACCCTGCGCAACTTGAAGTATGACGGGTATAGTTCGAGTTGCGTGTAGGCACCAAGTTCAGGTCAGCGATGAGCATAGATTCGCTATATAATTCGACTGCCTGAGCGCCAGCCCCCGGGCAACTTGAACTATGCTGGGTATATATCAGCAAAATAAAATAAGCCAGTTTGCACAATCTCTGGCTTTCCCCGACAATAGGGTTTTTAGTCTCGGGTCAATACCACATGGATAACTCTCATCAGGCGCTGTTGAGCGCGGCCGGTATTTTACTGCTGGCCTTTCTCTCTTGTTTACTGTTACCCGCACCAGCCTTAACTGTGACACTGGCTCAAGAGCTGGTCAAAACCTTGCATCTGCTTGATATGAACCAGCTGTATATCCTTATCTTCTGTGTCTGGTTTCTGGCGCTGGGAACGATTGAATATTTTGCGATCCGTTTTATCTGGCGTCGCTGGTTCTCAATTCAACGTCTGTAGCTGACTCGTTACTGAATACTCCCGGGTAAGCCCGGGTTCACGCCTTTCTCCGCTCAACGGTCCTACCAATTCGTTTAAAACTGTGTCCCTTGCTTCAGATTACTGAAAAATCCTCACCACGCCGTTGCCATTAGTTAACACAACGGTAACCATCAGGTATCTTTTTAGCAGCAGAGCATGGCGGTCCTACCAATTTCTTCTCTTCACTGGAAATAAGCCAGGCTTCAGCCAGTCGCACACCTGATGAAGTCAATTACGCGTGCCAGAATGTTTTAGCCTGGATAATTTGATGAACCAACCTGAACTTCGCCTGACTGACAAAATAGTGCAGCATATAAAAGCACTGATACAGCAACATGGGCTGGAAGCCGGAATGCGCTTACCTGCCGAACGTCAGCTGGCCAGTGAACTGGGCTGTTCACGATCTATTTTACGTGAGGCTATTCAAAAATTGGTCGGTGAAGGTGTCCTTGTCAGCCGCCGTGGCGGTGGAACGTACCTGTGTTATGAAAAACAGCCCTGGTCAGAGCAACGTCTGGTGCAACCCCTTAAAACACTGGTAGAGGAGGATCCTAGTTATCGACTGGATATTATTGAAGCTCGTCATACTATCGAGGCCAGTACCGCCTGGTATGCTGCATTACGAGCCACGGCCGAGGATAAACAGCAACTGATTGCCTGCTTCGACGCCACGCTGAAATTTAAAGAGAGTGACGATCCCTCTCTCGCTGCCCAGGCTGATGTCCGCTTTCATCTGGCGATTGCTGAAGCATCACATAACCTGGTATTGCTCCAGACTATGCGTGGTTTTTTCGACTTACTGCAATCCTCAGTGCAGCAGAGTCGACAGCATATGTATACCACTCCAGCTATTTTTGCTCAGCTCACCGAGCAACACCACGAGCTACTGCAGGCTATTCTCGCCGCCGATCCTGAGCGAGCCAGACGTGCCGCGCAATTACATTTGGGTTTTGTGCATTCCACCGATAAGACCCAACAAGAAGACAAAGCCCGAAAGGCACGTTTAACTCGCCTGCCGGATGACACATATGCTGCCACAAGGGAAAAGAAGTCATGATTATTTCTGCCGCAACCGACTATCGCGCCGCTGCTCAACGTATTCTGCCGCCCTTTTTATTTCATTATCTTGATGGCGGCGCCTACGCTGAACATACTCTGCGCCGTAATGTTGATGACCTGGCAGAGGTAGCGCTCAGACAACGCGTGCTGAAAAACATGTCAGAACTGAGCCTTGAAACTACCTTATTTAATGAAAAACTGGCAATGCCAGTGGCTCTGGCTCCGGTTGGACTCTGTGGCATGTATGCCCGACGCGGTGAAGTTCAGGCCGCTCAGGCGGCAGCGGCAAAAGGTATTCCGTTCACTCTGTCTACTGTGTCGGTCTGCCCTATCGAGGAAGTTGCCCCCTCAATCAGCAGACCAATGTGGTTCCAGCTTTATGTTTTGAAAGACCGGGGCTTTATGCGTAATGCGCTGGAGCGAGCGAAAGCGGCTGGCTGCTCAACGCTGGTATTTACGGTCGATATGCCAACCCCGGGGGCTCGCTACCGAGATGCTCACTCGGGGATGAGTGGTCCCAATGCGGCAATGCGTCGATATTTACAAGCCGTCACCCATCCTCAGTGGGCATGGGATGTCGGACTGCATGGTCGTCCTCATGATCTGGGCAATATCTCGACTTATCTCGGAAAACCCACCGGGCTGGAAGATTATATTGGCTGGCTGGCGAACAACTTTGACCCCTCGATTTCATGGAGTGATTTAGAGTGGATCCGTGATTTCTGGGATGGGCCAATGGTTATCAAAGGAATTCTCGATGCCGAGGATGCCCGGGATGCAGTTCGTTTCGGTGCCGATGGGATTGTGGTCTCTAACCATGGCGGTCGCCAGTTAGATGGGGTGCTCTCTTCTGCACGTGCTCTGCCTGCTATTGCCGATGCGGTCAAAGGTGAAATCGCTATTCTGGCCGACAGTGGTATTCGTAATGGACTGGATGTGGTGCGGATGATAGCCCTCGGCGCAGATAGCGTATTGCTGGGACGGGCGTTTATCTATGCTCTCGCGACCCACGGTGGAGCGGGAGTGACTCACTTACTGAATCTGATTGAGAAAGAGATGCGTGTCGCCATGACGCTGACAGGCGCGAAGTCGATTGCTGATATCACGGCTGATTTACTGGTACGTGAAGGGATTAATCTGCGTTAGCTTTACTGTTTCGAACCCACGCTTCCCTTGTCATTATCGGGGAAGCGTAAGGCCAGGATGCAATAACTACTGAATCAGTGTATTCAGGCGAGTGAATATCCCCGGATCGCTGGCATGACGGATCAGCTGTACCACATCTTCCAGTTTTTCTACCTGACTTATCATCTGTTCAAGTCGCTTATCATCAGCAACCTGTAGCCAGATCCGACTGTGTAAGTCATCATTCAGTGGCAGACACAAAATACCCTCAACGTTAAATGCCCGGCGCGCAAACAGACCACAAATATGAGACATTACGCCCGGATGGTTACGCACTGTAAGTTCCAGAACAACGGTTGATTGTTGCATCATTACTCTCCAATCATCTCAATATTGGCAGCGCCTGGTGGCACCATCGGGTAAACTTTCTCGTTAGTATCAATCCGGACATGGATAAGACAAGGTCCTGGACGTGAAATCGCTTCCTGCAATGCGGCAAACGGATCGGCTGCGGCATTTAAGTCACAAGTCGCCAGACCAAATCCGCGTGCAATGGTCAGAAAATCAATGGTGCCCGGGTAGGTGGCAGCGAAGACATTTTGCTGATAAAACAGCGTTTGCTGCTGATGAACTAAGCCTAACGCTTCGTTATTCATCAGGATAATCTTCACATCAAGCTGATTTTCTGCCGCTGTAGCCATCTCCTGAATATTCATCATCAGGCTGCCATCACCAGTAAAACACAGTACTTTATGCGCTGGATTCGCCAGCGCGGCACCTACCGCGGCAGGTAAGCCAAAGCCCATGGTGCCTAATCCACCAGAGGTTAGCCACTGACGAGGACGGTTTAAAGGATAAGCCTGAGCGACCCACATTTGATGCTGCCCAACGTCAGTGGTGATAATCGCCTGATCGTCAACACAAGCGGCCGCCGCACTGATCAGGCCATAAGGCATTAATGGATTATCAGCCCCTGGCATCGCAAACGGAAACTCCTGCTGTAAACCACTCACGGTCTGACGCCATTCAGTGCGAGGTTGCGCCTCAATCAGGGGAGTCAACTGGCTTAATACTTCACTTACATCACCCTGGATAGCAATATTTGCCTGTTTAATCTTGCCTAATTCAGCGCGGTCAATATCGACATGGATTATCTTCGCATTCGGACAAAAAGCTTCTGTTTTGCCGATAGCCCGGTCGTCAAAGCGGGCGCCGAGAACAATCAGTAAGTCTGCTTCCTGAAGAATAAAGTTCGTGCTTCGTGCCCCGTGCATTCCCAGCATGCCTAAGGATAACGGATGTTTTGCAGGCAAGGTGCCCAATGCCATCAGCGTCATGGTGGTCGGTAAATTGGCCTGCTCGGCCAGAACACGAGCTTGTTCTGCCGCCCCGGCACTGATAATTCCACCGCCCAGATACAATACCGGACGTTTAGCCTGATTAATCAACGCGGCAGCGTCGGCAATAGCCTGGCTTTCGACTGCCACAGGGGTCAGTATTTCGGCAATAGCGGGTAACTCGCTGATATCAATTTCAGCCGTTTGAATATCTTTTGGAATATCAATCCAGACCGGTCCCGGACGCCCAGACTGAGCGATACGGAAGGCATCGACAAATACCTGTGGCAGTTCACTGATATCACGAACCAGATAGTTGTGCTTGGTAATTGGAATCGAAATTCCGTAGGTATCTACTTCCTGGAAGGCATCTGTGCCAATCATTCCAGTGGGAACCTGGCCGGTAATGCAAATCAGTGGAATAGAATCAAGGCGAGCATCAGCAATAGCCGTTACCAGATTAGTGGCTCCAGGCCCGCTACAGGCGATGCACACCGCAGCTTTACCACTGGTACGCGCCATTCCCTGAGCCATAAAACCCGCGCCTTGTTCATGGCGAGCCAGAATATGGCGAATAACACGGCTTTGGCTGAGAGCGTTGTAAAGCGGGAGAACAGTCCCCCCCGGAATGCCGCTGACGGTAGAGATACCATGGTGCTCCAGCATTTTTACAATCAGCTGTGCACCAGTTATGCGTTGTGTGGGTGTATCCGAAATTGCCATGCTCCAGTCCTTCTTATTATTCGTCGGCTGACTTACTGGGCAGGCTTAAACAAGAAACCCCGCCCGGTTTGCGCCGGCGGGGTTTGGAATCGATGCGTTGATTCAGTCCCTAC